>Ga0256404_1005345_pt1 | contig 22875 bp, 20 predicted proteins | sample RumenRJG_01DNA_FD_185990 | JGI IMG/M metagenome (GOLD analysis project Ga0256404, IMG submission 185990) | Bovine rumen microbial communities from Lethbridge, Alberta, Canada - RJG_01 | ecosystem: Host-associated > Mammals > Digestive system > Stomach > Rumen | place: Canada: Alberta | collected... | reverse complement strand
GATGGTGCGTACAAGCATGTCGTTCAGGTGCTCCACCTTGAGGCTGTCGGTGGTTGGTTTGAGATGGGTGTCGCCGATACCGGAGTCGTCAGTCAGGAAGAAGGAGGTGCCGTTGGTGACTAAAGCAATGCAACGCATGAGCAGTTCAGCACTTTCCTCTATTCCGCTGCAAACGACCGGCACGATACGAATACCTTGTGCGGCGGCGTTGAGCACTTGTTCGTGCAGCAAGGCGACGGTGGCAGAATCCTGATGACAGGGAGCATCTAATATAAGGAACGCGATGCGTGCGCGTGCGTTAGAGTCCCATCCGCCGGAGTTGATAGCCGCCATGAGTGCTTCAGGCACCGCTTCGGGATAGTCACCTCCCCCACCCGCTGACTGCTGATCGATGAAGGACTTGGTGGTCTCCACATCTTCCGTCAGACGGGACAGGCGGGTGATATACTCATCTCCGTGATCGCGATAGACAACAGCGCCGGTACGGATATTCAGACCATTGGTCGCTTCTTTGGCACGGCTGATGACATCCTTCATCTCAGCCTGCAGGTAACGCAACTCATCGCCCATCGAACCCGTAGCGTCAAAGACGAAGAACACATCTACATCGGGACCTTGGCCGTTAGCTGTTGGCTGTTGGCATTCCTCATCGACCACAATCGTCATCCACTCCGGTTGATCGACATCTGCCGTTTGACCGAACAGACCGTTCCAAAGTTCGGCTTTACCGGTGTTATCCGTGACGGCTTGGAAGACCGTGTTGCCTTGCTTGTCCGTCAGGTTAACCGGATAATTGGCGATCGGATAGCCGGCTTGGTTCTTGACCTGGACCGTAAACCGATGCTTGGGCGATAACTTCCAATTCTTCACATGCGCCTTATGGGTGCTATCGATGACGGTGGGCCAGAAATACCACTTGGCAAAATCATTCACTTCGCCTGCGGTTAAGCGGCCTGCAGAGAGGTCGTTAGCGGACTCGACGATACCTAAGGCATCCACTTCCACCATAGGCATCGGTTTGGAATGCTTGGTATGTTTGGTATGTTTGGACGGCTTGGTTTTTGCAGACGTTCGAAGGTAGTATGTATCCTTCATTGCTGAAACACGCCCGTAACCGACGACCTTCTCTTCGGCCACGAACATCCCATCTTCCTCTTCATATTCAAAGAGCAAATCATCGTGTTGGGGCGGTGTGTAGGGAACGGCGGTCAGGGTGACGATAGTGAGGCCGGAAACAGGAGTCGCTATCTTAAGCGGCAGGAAACGCTGATTCTCAAAAGCCAGACTATCGATGCCTTTCAGTTGTTCGGGTTTAAACACCACCCTACCGTCATACGAGGTAAAGAGGGTATCGGTACCGGCGATGACGGCTACATCATTAAGCAGCGCCTTCGTCGAGTCCATCACGATGACCGTGGTAGCTTTTGCAGCGGTCAAACAGAGCAATAATGCACAAAGAGAGACAAATTTCTTCATAAATAACCAATTTTTACCAAATAATTTACAATAATTATGCCAAAGACTTGCATAATTCAAATTTTTGTTGTAATTTTGCACCGCAAAACCGGATTAGATCCGGACCAAGATATTTCGCAGTATAGAAAATAATTATAGCTTTATGGCACAACAAACTCAAGAAGAAACATTCAAGAAGATCGTGGCGCATTGCAAGGAGTACGGATTTGTTTTTCCGAGCAGTGAGATCTACGACGGTCTGGGCGCTGTGTATGACTACGGTCAGAACGGCGTGGAGTTGAAGAACAATATCAAGCGTTACTGGTGGGATTCGATGACGCTGCTGCACGAGAATATCGTGGGTATCGACGCGGCTATCTTTATGCACCCGACGACCTGGAAAGCATCCGGCCACGTAGATGCATTCAATGATCCGTTGATCGATAACCGCGACAGCAAGAAGCGTTACCGTGCAGACGTGCTGATCGAAGATCAGATCGCTAAATATGACGAGAAGATCGCCAAAGAAGTGGAGAAAGCACGCAAGCGTTTTGGTGACTCGTTCGACGAGGAGATGTTCAAGGCTACCAACGAGCGCGTCAAAGAGCATATCGCCAAGCGTGAGGCACTCCACGAGCGTTTTGCGAAAGCGATGAACGATAACAACTTAGAGGAGTTGAAACAGATCATCCTGGATGAAGAGATCGTTTGTCCGATCAGCGGTACCCGCAACTGGACCGACGTGCGTCAGTTCAACCTCATGTTCTCCACCGAGATGGGTTCGACATCCGACGGCGCTATGAAGATCTACCTCCGTCCGGAGACCGCACAGGGTATCTTCGTCAACTTCCTCAACGTTCAGAAAACCGGTCGTATGAAGATTCCGTTCGGTATCGCACAGATCGGTAAAGCCTTCCGTAACGAGATCGTGGCACGTCAGTTCATCTTCCGTATGCGTGAGTTCGAACAGATGGAGATGCAGTTCTTTGTAAGACCGGGTGAGGAACTCAAGTGGTTCGAACACTGGAAGCAATTCCGTCTCAAATGGCATAAGGCACTGGGTCTCGGCGACGAGAAATATCGTTTTCACGACCATGATAAGTTGGCGCACTATGCCAATGCTGCTACCGATATCGAGTTCCAAATGCCGTTCGGTTTCAAGGAGGTGGAAGGTATCCATAGCCGTACGAACTTTGACCTGAGCAGTCACGCTAAATATTCGGGCAAGAAGATCGAGTACTTCGATCCGGAGTTGAACCAAAGCTACACGCCGTATGTGATCGAAACCTCGATTGGTGTAGATCGTATGTTCCTGAGCGTGATGTGTTCGTCTTACGAAGAGCAGGCTTTGGAAGGCGGCGATACCCGTGTGGTTCTGCACTTGCCGGCTGTTTTGGCGCCGGTGAAGGCTTGTATCATGCCGCTTGTGAAGAAAGACGGACTGCCGGAGAAAGCACGGGAGATCATGAACTTGCTGAAGTTCGATTTCAAGGTAGCGTACGACGAGAAAGACAGTATCGGTAAGCGTTACCGTCGTCAGGATGCAGTAGGTACGCCGTTCTGTATCACCGTCGATCATGACACGGAGAAAGACGGCTGCGTCACCGTTCGTTACCGCGACACGATGCTGCAGGATCGCGTGAAGATCGAAGATCTGCATGAGATCATCCGCAAGGCTACCGATGCCAAGGAGCTCTACCGCAAGATCGTAGGTGACAGTTTCGAGGACACGAATGAATAAAAAAAAAGCGGAGCGTTGAGCTCCGTTTTTTATGCGTTATAGGCTTCGAGTGCTTTACGAAGGACGATCATCGCTTGACGAAGGTCGTCCTTGTTTAATACATAGGCCATACGCACTTGGTGACGGCCGTCTTCGGGGTTGGTGTAGAAACCCGTAGCAGGGGCCATCATGACCGTAGCACCTTCGTACACAAAGTCCGTTAAGCACCATTTGCAGAATTTCTCCACATCATCCACCGGCAGTTCTACCATCACGTAGAACGCGCCTGTCGGTGCCGGCGCAAAGACTCCGGGGATCTGGTTGAGTTGATCGACCAGGAAATTACGTCTGCCTAAGTACTCGTCATACACCTCCTGCATGTATTCTTCCGGTGTGGAGAGCGATGCTTCTGCTACCACCTGACCGAACAAAGGAGGACTCAAACGCGCCTGACAGAACTTCATGACCGCTTCACGCACCGCTTTGTTCTTGGTGATCAACGCACCGATACGGATACCGCACTCGGAATAACGCTTGGACACGCTATCGACGAGGATGACGTTATCCTCAATGCCTTCGAGGTGGCAAGCGGAGATATAGGGTGACTTGGTATAGATAAACTCCCGGTACACCTCATCGGAGATGAGGTAGAGGTTGTATTTCTTGACCAGATCGCGTATCTGCCGCATCTCTTGTTTGGTGTACAGGTATCCCGTCGGGTTATTGGGGTTACAGATGAGGATGGCACGCGTCTTGGGTGTGATCTGTTTCTCAAACTCCTCTACCGGTGGTAGTTTAAAACCGTTCTTGATATCGGTTTTCACGGACTTGACCACCGCACCGCAAGAGATCGCAAAAGCCATGTAGTTAGCGTACGACGGGTCGGTAACGATGATTTCGTCACCCGGGTTGAGGCAACTCATGTACGCAAACATGATCGCTTCCGAACCACCGGAAGTGATGATGATCTCATCCGGAGAGAGGTCAATGCCGTACTCGGCATAATAGCTAACCATCTTCGTACGCAGGGATTTGAGACCCTGTGACGGGGAATAGGCCAGAATATCCTGATGAAAATTCTTGACGGCCTCTATGGCTTGCGGCGGCGTCTGGATATCCGGCTGGCCGATGTTAAGGTGATAGACATGCACCCCGGCTAACTTTGCCGCATCGGCATATTTAGCCAATTTACGAATCGGGCTCTCAGGCATCGATTGTGCCCGTAAACTTATTTCCATATTCTTCTATATATGCGCGCAGCGCGTGTATATCCGCGAACGCGTCGGTTAATTCTTTTAGGTTCGCCACCCTTTGCCGCACGGATGCGACACCATGTTTTGCAAGTTTGGCTTGGGTAGGCGTGATAGCGTGTTGTAATGCATCCAAATTGACGTTGTATAGCATCGTTCCATGCACGATCGTTCCCGTAGGTGTCGTATAACATGCCCAGCCGGATACCTTGTGGTCCTCCACCAAAATATCATTATGTGCGGTCGTCACGGCCGGTATGTTTTTAGCAGTCAATGCATCGCGAATGAGTTGTAGAAAATCCTCAAACACTTGTTCGCTGTGCGTATCGGGCGTCACAAAGGAAATCATGAGGTTACCCTGATCCGCATAAACGCACCCTCCTCCACTCTTTCTCTGCACGACAGCGATACCGTTTTCCGCACAATAGGCTTCGTTCACTTCCACCTCTGCCGACTGATGCCGACCATAGATGACCGTCGGTTGCACGATCCAAGTGAAGAGCGTAGGCTCCTTGACTTCCTTGACCAACTCCTGCTCGATCTGCAGGTACTGCGCCAAAGACAAATCTTCGGGATAGTGAACTACAAGCATGGTTCGGTTAACTCAACACCCCGGCAAAAACGGCGTTTGATATCGCGATCGTCACCGAGGTAGATATAGCGTTCTATCCGCTGCTCGAGCGAGTAATTATCGTAGTTGAGATAACGGTCATCCACCAGCAGGGCGTCAAACTCATAGCCCGGTTCAAAACTACCCACTTTGCCGAAGAACGATCCTCCGCCTTTAGTAGCGAGATAAAAGACCTCACTGAGACTGAGGAACGGCATCTCACCGCGTGTCTGGGCGTAGTTGAGTTTGGATACCTGGATGGCATACTGCATGACACGCAACATCGACATATGGTGTCCGGCCGACACATCCGTACCCAGCGCCACGTGGATACCGGCGTTTAGGAACTTACGGATCGGCGCCATGCCGGAAGACAGGTTACTGTTCGACATCGGGCAGTGTACTACGTACACACAGTTCTTACGCATCAGTTCCATCTCCTCGCCGTCGGTATAACAACAATGGGCCATCAGCGTCGGTGTCTGACCAAAGAGTCCGTATTTGTTGTACGCATCGCCGTAACAGGTGGTGTCGGGTTCGAGTTCCTTCACCCAATTGATCTCCGAACGGTTCTCACTGAGGTGAGACTGTACCGGCAGACCGGTCTCTTGGGCATACTCACCTAAGGCACGCAACATCTTATCCGAGCAGGAAGGCACGAAACGCGGCGTGATGATCGGCATGACACGACCGTCACCGTGTTCATCCAAGTGCGCTTTGAGCATGCGCATACCGTCGATCAGTTCAGCGGTTGTGTTCTGCAGCGTATCAGGACTATTGCGGTTCATACCTACCATTCCTACCATCGCTCCCATGCCGGCTTGAATAAAGAGATCGGCCAGAATACGGGTTGACTCCGGATGGATCGTTGCAAAGACTGCACTGCGCATCGTTCCCTGCATCCACAGTTCATGCACAAAACGGCGGTACAGTCGACGGGCGTACTCCGGATCGGCATACTTGGCCTCCTCCGGGAAGGTATAGGTATTCAACCACGGAAGAAGTTCCAGATCCAAGGCCAGACCCATGTTCCGGTACTGCGGTGCATGGACATGCAGGTCATTGAAAGCCGGGATAAGCAGTTTATCTCCAAAATCCATGACTTGGCGTCTCCAGTCCATGTTTTCCGGCAGTTCAGTATAGATCCCTTCGATCAAACCGTTGGACTTGACCACAATATAACCGTGCGGAATGATCTCAAAATGATCCGGCGTCGGGGTATAAAGGATATTCGCTCGATAGATTTTCATTTTTTCTTGTTTTTAAAGAAGAACAGACAGATGAAATAGTTGACGATACCGGCAATGAAGATGACCAAGTAACTGGTATGCTCATTGGACCAGGTAGGCAGCAGGTTGTTAAATACCGGCAAGAGGAACACCTGTATCGGGAAGTTAATGATACGTGCCAACACAAATCCGCCGGCATTCTTCCATTGGGGCCGTGTGCCGAAGGTGTACCAGTTTGACAGCAGATAGTTCGGTATCATCTCAAAGACGTATCCCAAGGTGAAGGCGATGAAATAGAGCACACCGCTCTTCACATCCGGATCCAGGTTAAACACACTCATCGAGGTGGTGAAGAACCAGGTCTGGATGAACACACCGAGTCCACCCACCACCGAGAACCGAATAGCGGTTCTAAGCAGTCGAGGCAGGTAGCTCGACGGGAACACAATAGGAATGGTAAACTCCTTATCTTTGATTTTGATACTAATCTGCATATGTCGTTTATTGTAAAGCGGCTAATAACTCTTCCAAAGCTGCTTTCAGTCCATTGACATCACGACCGCCGGCTGTAGCCATCCACGGTTGACCGCCTCCACCGCCTTGAATATGCTTGGCAGCAGACTTGATCATCGCGCCTGCATTCTTTCCGGCATCAACGAGCGGTTGGGACAGGAAGACGGATATCATCGGTTTTCCCTCCCATTCGGTCGCACCTACTACGGCAAAATGCACGTCGGTGAACTTACCGCGCAGCAGCGGCATCACACCACGGATCATCTCCGGGTTCTGTTCACCTTCCAGACGGACTAACTTGATATCTCCGAAGTTCTCCGCACGGTTGATGAGGATATCTCTAAACTGCGCTATCTTCTCTGCGGTGAACTGCTCGATCTGCTTCTTAAGCGCCGCATTCTCATCGATGGATTTCTGAATAGCGTTCACCAAATCGGGTGCGTTATGCAAGGTCTCCCGTAAGTTATTCAGCATATCTTGCGCCGCATAGAACACCTCATCGGCTTTAGCTGCCGTGACAGCCTCGATACGACGTACGCCGGCCGCAACACTTGTCTCCATGATGATACGGATAGAACCGATACGACCGGTACTCGACACGTGGCATCCACCGCATAACTCAACGGAGTCACCGAACTTGATCACACGCACATCGTCTCCGTACTTCTCTCCGAACAATGCCATCGCACCCATCGCTTTCGCTTCTGCGATCGGCGTGTGCCTGCTCTCTTCCAAGTGGAAGTCACGACGCACAAACGCATTCGCTACTTTCTCCACCTGACGCAGTTCTTCCGGCGTCACCTTCTGGAAATGACTGAAGTCAAAACGCAGGCTGTCGGGTGTCACCAAACTACCCTTCTGCTCCACATGCTTACCCAACACTTCACGCAACGCGTGATGAAGGATATGCGTAGCCGAGTGGTTACATGCGATTGCTTGACGACGGTCGGCATCCACCTCTGCGATAAACGTAGCACTCGGATCACTCGGTAATTCAGCCATGATATGTACCGGCAGATTATTCTCCCGCTTACAATCTAAAATCGTAAATCGTAAATCGTCCAATCGTAAATGGCCCGTATCACCAACTTCACCACCCATCTCGGCGTAGAACGGTGTCTTATCGAGTACGACCTGATAGAACGATTTACCTTTCTGACTCACCTGACGATACCGCAGGATACGGCATTCTACGGACAGTTGATCATAACCCACAAACTCCGTATCGCCTTCAGCCAGTACGGTCCAGTCACCCAGATCCTGCTTATTGGCCGAACGACCCATCTCCTTCTGGTGCTCCAAGGCCTTGTTATACTCCTCCTCATTGGTAGTAAAGCCGTTCTCTCGCAAGATCAATTCCGTCAGATCCAAGGGGAAGCCGTAGGTATCTTTGAGTGTAAACACATCCACACCCGAGATCTCCGTCTTACCGGCTTTGCGTGCATCATCCATCAGTTTATCCAACAAACCGATACCCTTATCCAGCGTACGTAGGAAAGCTTCCTCTTCACTCTTAATCACCGGTGTGATCTGTGCCTGCTGTGCTTTGAGTTCCGGATACGCTTCACCGAGGTCTTCGATGAGTTGCGGAACGAGTTGGTACAGGAATGCACTGCGCATACCTAAGAACGTATATCCATAACGAACAGCACGCCGTAAGATACGACGGATGACGTAACCGGCTTTCTCGTTACTCGGCAACTGACCGTCGGTGATGGCAAACGCGATCGTACGAATATGATCGGCAATAACACGCATCGCGATATCGATCTTCTCATCCTTACCGTATTCACAACCGCAGATAGCGCCGATACGCTTCAACATCGGTTGGAAGACATCCGTATCGTAGTTACTGGTCTTGCCCTGAATCGTACGCACCAGACGCTCAAAACCCATTCCGGTGTCGATCACTTTCTTGGCCAGCGGTTCGAGAGACCCATCCGCCTTGCGGTTATATTGCATGAAGACGATGTTCCAGATCTCGATCACCTGCGGATGATCTTTGTTCACCAGCTCACGTCCCGGCACTTTGGCACGTTCTTCTGCAGAGCGGCTATCGACATGAATCTCACTACACGGACCGCAAGGACCCGTATCACCCATCTCCCAGAAGTTATCGTGTTTATTACCGTTCAGAATATGATCAGCCGGTAAGTGTTTCGCCCAGATAGAAGCAGCCTCGTCATCCCGACTCAGACCTTCTTCCGGAGAACCTTCAAACACCGTGGCATACAAGTTAGCCGGATCGATCTTGAGCACTTCCACGATATACTCCCATGCGAAGTCGATCGCTTCTTTCTTGAAATAATCGCCGAAGGACCAGTTGCCTAACATCTCGAACATGGTGTGGTGGTAGGTATCGTGACCTACTTCCTCCAGGTCATTATGTTTTCCCGATACACGCAGACATTTCTGGCTGTCTGCCACACGGGGATATTTGATAGGATCATTGCCTAAGATGATACCCTTCCACGGGTTCATGCCGGCATTGGTGAACATCAGCGTAGGATCATCCTTAATCACCATCGGAGCTGAAGGAACGACCTGGTGTCCCTTCGATGCCATAAAGTCCAAAAAACTTTGTCTAATTTCTTTACTTGTCATATATGGGTTATTCTTTATTTTCCTGATATCTTGTGGTTTTGAAATCAATAAACTCCCGACGGGGTTTGCCTTCCGTGTCCGGTCGTTCAATGAAGGGTAAGGGATCGGCTCGTAACTCATCATATTCCGCCCGTTGCCGCAGCACGTCGATGGCCATAAAAAGGGCATTACGCATGGATCGTTCATCGGCCTGGTTCTTTCCGGCGATGTCGTATCCCGTTCCGTGATCAGGTGAAGTACGCACGATGTTCAGTCCCGCCGTGTAGTTCACTCCCGTCATATCGAGCGTCTTAAACGGAATCAGACCCTGGTCATGATACATCGCCAGCACCGCATCGAACTGCACAAAATGACCCGTTCCGAAGAAACCGTCTGCGGCATAAGGGCCAAAGGCCCAGATACCCTGTTTCATCGCTTGCTCCAATGCCGGAATAATGATCTCCTGCTCCTCTTTTCCCATCAAGCCTTGGTCTCCGGCATGCGGATTCAATGCCAGCACGGCGATGCGGGGTTTCTCATAACCGAAGTCCCGTTTGAGACTGTTATTCAACAGCGTCAGTTTGGCTAATATCCGTTCTTCGGTGATCTGCGCCGGAATATCCGCCAGCGCTACGTGGTTACAAACCAATGCCACCCGCAGGTTTCCGCTGCATAGCATCATCAGTTCGTTGCCTTCAAAACGCTGTGCGATATATTCCGTGTGTCCTCCGTGCAGCGCTTCCTTATTGATCGGCGCTGTCACGATCGCTTGCACTTTACCTGCTTTCAGATCCGCACAGGCACGGTCCAAAGATGCTTTTGCCGCCTTGTTGGACATCTCCGTATTCTTACCGAACTCCACCGGCACGTTATCCGTGTAACAGCTGATCAGGTTCAGACGTCCGTCTTTCGCCTGTTCCGGCGTGTCGATCAAGTTCCACGTGATGTTCCGGTATTCCTCATCCAAAGTCTGAATATGTTGCTTGGCGACCGCTGCATTTCCGTAGATCACCGGGCGCATGATCTCAAACACATACCCGTTGAGCAGTGCTTTGATGATCACCTCGTATCCTACTCCGTTCGTATCACCGGCTGTTATTGCTATAATAGGTTTCATATATATATATTTTTTTGCGAGGTATGAACTCAATCAAAAGCGTGTGAAGCGGTTTGGGAACGCTGAACCGCAGTCCGGGGCAGGACGGTTTTGATGAGTTGTATACCGAGTCTAATATCTTTCGTTATGTATTTTTTCGTATTTTAATCGAGCAAGGTCATACGAACTTCGCTCTTCATCCGGGTAGCCCAATGCAATAGCACACAGCACCACTTTATCTTCGGGGATATCGAACAACTGTCTCGTCAACTCCGGCGCACCCTCCCGTTCGTACACATGGCACCAGCAGGCACCGACGCCCTGTTCTGCCGCTGCTAACAGAATATGCTCCGCCGCAATCGCACCGTCTGCCATCCAGGTGTTGTCGCATAGGTTGGGATCCAAAGCAATGATGATCGCTGCTGTCGCAGTGTTGAACATCTGACTCCCGTAGGTACGACAACCGGCTAAGGGACGTAATTTGGCTTCGTCATGCGTCACGATGAACTCCCACGGACAGGTCCGTTTCGCACTCGGACTCATCAACGCACAGCGCAACATATAATCGATCTTCTCCTGCTCCACCGCTTGGGCTGTGAACTTACGGATAGACCGCCGTTTTTGGCACAATTGTTCGAAAGTATCCATATTTATCCAATTTAGCGCACAAAGGTACAACTTTTTTTTGATATACGCAAGCGCGCGCGATTTTTTTTCATAATTATTTGTTTATGTCATTTTTTTTTTGTACCTTTGCGCGCTTTTTGTGTGAAATACAATTTTAAATTCGTAATTTTTAATTTTTAATTATGGATAGTAAATATAATCCTACGGACATTGAAGCACGCTGGTATCAATACTGGCTGGACAACAAGTTATTCCACTCCGAACCGGACGGTCGTGAGCCGTTTACCATCGTCATTCCGCCGCCTAATGTAACGGGTGTGCTGCATATGGGTCACGTGCTCAACGAGACGATCCAGGATATCCTCGTGCGTCGTGCACGTCTGGAAGGTAAGAACGCTTGTTGGGTTCCGGGTACCGACCATGCTTCGATTGCTACCGAAGCCAAGGTCATCAAGCGCCTGAAGGAACAAGGAATCAACAAGTCGGACTTGACGCGTGAACAATTCCTCAAACATGCCTGGGATTGGACCGATGAGCACGGAGGAATCATCTTAAAACAGCTCCGCAAACTCGGTTGTTCCTGCGATTGGGATCGTACGTCCTTTACCATGGACGAGACCCGTTCCAAAGCGGTCATCAAAGTATTCTGCGACCTGTATAACAAAGGTCTCATCTACCGTGGTTTGCGGATGGTGAACTGGGATCCGGAACGGCAGACGGCTCTTTCCGACGAGGAGGTGATCTACCACGACGAGCATAACAAGTTCTATTACTTACGCTACCAAGTAGCGGAAGAACCGGGTAAGTACGCCATAGTCGCTACCACCCGTCCGGAGACGATCTTCGGCGATATAGCGGTCTGCATCAACCCCAAAGAGGAGAAGAACCAGTGGTTGAAGGGCAAACATGTGATCGTACCGGGTGTAGGTCGTGTGATCCCGATCATTGAGGACCGTTATGTAGAAATCGGTTTCGGTACCGGATGTCTCAAAGTGACGCCGGCACATGACGTAAACGACTACGCGCTGGGACAGAAATACAACCTCAAGACGATCGATATCTTCACCGCCGATGCTCATCTGAACATGGACACGGTGGAAGAAGAGTTGCAGGCTAACGTACGCAAGTACCACGGCATGGACCGTTTCGACTGCCGCAAGCAGATTGTGGAAGACCTGCAGGCTGCGGGTCTCGTGGAGAAGATCGAAGACTACGACAATAAGGTCGGTTATTCCGAGCGTACGAATGTACCTATCGAGCCGCGGTTGAGTCTCCAATGGTTCGTGAAGATGCAGCATTTTGCCGATATCGCATTACCTCCGGTAATGAACGACGACATCGTCTTCTATCCCACCAAATACAAGAACACCTACCGTAACTGGTTAGAAAATATCAAAGACTGGTGTATCTCCCGTCAACTCTGGTGGGGTCACCGCATCCCGGCGTACTACGATGCCGACTTGTTGGCACAAACCGGTCTGGAGAACTACCCGGATGACAAGATCATCGTTTCCGAGACCAAACCGGAAGGCAACTACGTGCAAGACGAAGGTGCACTCGACACCTGGTTCAGTTCGTGGTTATGGCCGATCTCGCTGTTCAATGGTATTGAAGAACCGAACAACAAAGAGATCAATTACTACTACCCCACCGCAGACCTCGTAACGGGTCCGGATATCATCTTCTTCTGGGTAGCACGTATGATCATGGCCGGTTATGAATACCAAGGTAAGATGCCGTTCAAGCACGTCTATTTCACGGGTATCGTACGCGATAAATTAGGTCGTAAGATGAGTAAATCGCTGGGTAACAGCCCGGATCCGCTGGATCTGATCGAGCGTTTCGGTGCGGACGGTGTCCGCATGGGTATCCTTCTCTCTGCTCCTGCCGGAAACGATATCCTCTACGATGATTCGCTGTGCGAACAAGGACGTAACTTCTGCAATAAGATCTGGAACTGTTTCCGTATGGTGAAGGGTCTTGAAGTTGCCGACATTGCTCAACCCGAGACATCCGCATATGCGATTAAGTGGTTCAACGCCAAGTTAGCGGAGACGGAAACAAATATAGCCGATTTGTTCAGCAAATACCGCCTGTCTGAAGCCCTCATGGAGATCTACAAACTCTATTGCGATGAGTTCAGCGGATGGTACCTGGAGATGATCAAACCGGCGTACCAACAGCCTATCGACAAAGCCACCTATGAGGCATCGCTTGCTTTCTTTGATCGCTTGCTGCGTGTACTCCACCCCTTCATGCCGTTCATCACAGAAGAACTCTGGCAGAACCTCTACGAGCGTAAGGCCGGCGAAAGCATTATGAATGCCGAGATACCGGTATCCCGGGATACCGAAAAACCGGAAATCCTCGGTCAAATCGAGACTCTCAAAGAGATCATCACCAATATCCGTGCTATTCGTGCATCGAAGAACATTCCGCAGAAAGAACGTCTGACGCTCATCTCGCCCGAACCGCTTAATGCGCTGGTGGACAAGCTTGCCAATGTTGAGGTTGTTGTTAACGGTGAAGTAAGCGGCAACGCCGCTAAGTTCATCGTTGGTACAACGGAGTTCGCTATCCCGATGGATGCATTCATAAATGTAGATGAGGAGATCCAAAAACTCGAAGCCGATCTGGCGCACCAACAAGGTTTCCTTAAAGGCGTCATGGCCAAACTGAGTAACGAACGGTTTGTAGCCAACGCGAAACCGGAGATCGTGGAGTTAGAGCGCAAAAAGAAAAGCGACGCGGAATCCCGTATCGCTGCCATCGAAGAAGCTATCAAAGCTTTGAAAGGCTAACAGCCAATAGCTAATAGCTAATGTAACGGAAGATGATGCTCGTGTTTCCAACGTTTATGTTGGAGCACGAGTTCATTTTTTGTGGGATTCGTGCAGAACGTATCCACGAACCGCTCCCAGATATAGTTCACCGCCAAAGAGGACGGATGCACTAAATCATCGGCATAGAACCGATAATCCCGTAACTCATCCAACATAATTTCATAACTCGGGAAATAGTCGCCTAATTGTTCTACGGCTTGCAAAAGGGTCGCTTTACTGAGTTGGTTCTCATGTAAACCATCCCGGATATGCCGAATCGGAGAAACGGTAAAGAGCCAGTGTTTATCGGGATACTGTGCCAATATGGGTTTCCAGGCCTCCACGATCTCTTCTACTGTCAGGCGTCGTCTGGTAAAACAACTCTCCGGTAACTTATGACAGTTCCCCACGATCCTTTCACCTTTCATTTTCGTCCTTTCATCTTTCATCTCATACACCCATGCGGTACCAAAGGTAACGATGACAACAGAAGCCTCTTGGAGCGCTTTTTGCATCGTCTCAATGGAAGCTCTTATTACATTCTCCGCTTCGGATTTATCAGCACGAGAGAATGATCCATGATGCGTCATCGAGTGCCATAAACCTTCGTGGTAAACCAGTTGGGGGCTGAATGCTGACGGCTGAAGGCTGATGGCCTGAGCTATACTCAGCGGATTATAAAGCGTTCCGAAAGGATTGCAGGTAACATGCAGATAACGTTGCGCCATCTGTTCGCCGATCTCATCGGAGAAACACGAACCCAGCATCAGGATTCTATCCTCATACCCTATCTTCCATTCGGAAGGCTTAATATCGACTATTGTCTGTAACTTCATCCTTTCATTTTTCACCTTTCATCTTTCATTTTTCACCTTTCATCTTTCATTTTCGTCCTTTCATCTTTCACCTTTCACCTTACTCAAAGTGCATGACTTTAGCCGGATTAATCTTAGAGATGATCATGGACGGTAACAGCAGTACCGTAAAGGACAGCAGCACCGTGATCGCATTAATTGCCACGATCCATCCCCACGGAAAGGCGATAGGTACAGTATCCACATAATAGGTAGCGGCTTCGAGTGGTATCAAATGACCCCAATACTGCACGGCCGCGATCAGTAATCCCACGATATTGCCCCACAGCACCCCTTTGCCGATAAGCATCGCCGCCTGGATCAGGAAGATATGCCGGATAAAACGGTTATTGGCACCTAAGGCCTTGAGCGTACCGATCAACTGCACACTCTCCAAGATCAATATAATCAAACTCGACACGATGGTGAAACCTGCTACTAATAACATCAACACGATGATGATCACCACGTTCATGTCCAGCAGGTCTAACCACATGAAAATCTTCGGATTTTTCTCGTATAGGTTCTCCACAAAATACAAGGCGTATCCGTCTTCGTCTACGTGGTTGACTGTAGCGAAGTAGATATCATCGTAAGCTTGCTCTAAATTCGCTACATCATCCAGCCGGATATCCACTCCTGAACAGAGTGAGTCCGACCAGTGTTGTACCTGCCGGGCTGTGGGTAAAGTAGTGAGAACAAACAGGTCGTCGTATTGGGAGAATCCCGAGTCATACAAACCCGATATCGTCCATTTGCGTGCCTTTACATCCTTGTTGTCGATGAAATAATTGAGCACCGAATGGCCCACCTGTAACTGCAGTTGACGCGCTACAGAAGTGGAGAGAAGCACTTCATTGGGTTGTTCGGGCAGCTTACCCTCCGTCAAACAGGAAGCAAAGAACGCCCACTCGTCCGTTCCCTTCAGCACCATGCCTTGAAAGGCCGAATCGGTCTTGAGCATACCCGGTTTGGTGATGAACGGTGTGGCACTGACCACATGCTCAAAACGGCTTAACTGCTTCAGCAGACTGTCCGTCACTTCGATCGGATGTAAGTCATAGGTATCGTTGGTTTCAAAACTAACCACCTGAATATGCGCGCCAAAACCGGCTATCTTGTTGGTGATCGTCTGTTTGAATCCCACCACGATACACACCGTCAGCAGCATCACCGCCACACCAACCATCATGCCAATCAAAGCCACACGCACCGCCGGACGTGACTGACGTTTCTTTCCCTTTTGCGAGAAATAGAGACGGGATGCTATTTTAAAAGCATTATTTGGCATGATTTTTGTTATATATTTTTCGTTATGAAAAATAAACTGTTTATTCTTTTTTTCCTCGTTCTCTTGGCGGGTACCATGATGGCACAAGAGGAGGCGGATCGTCCTCAGCGTACGCCTGAGGAGGAAGCGTTCAAGCAAACGACACGCTTGGTACGTGAGTTGGGTATCACCGATTCGGTGCGTTTTGACACCATCTACCGCATGCATCTCAAGTATGCCCGTTGGCGGCAAAAAGGTCTGTCGAGATCGGAGAACTTAGAGCGTATGAATGCGATTCATATGGAACTGCAGAACCTGCTTACCGAAGAGGAACTCAAGCTGTTTATGAATCATCCCGCTGAAGATCCTCGTCATCCACATGGAAGACCAATGTTAACGTCACCCAGACCACCACTGCCATCAGACTCCCTACAAACAGACCGGCGATGATATCTGTCGGGAAATGTACCCCCAGATAAATGCGGCTGTAGCATACCAAAGCCACCCAAAGCATAAGCAGAATGGTGGCTATTTTTTTGCGGTACAGCAGACTGAACAGCAATGCCACCGCCATCGAATTGGCGGCATGACTGCTGCAAAATCCGTATATTCCGCCTTTATAACCGTTCACAAAATGCAATAAGGGCACCGAACCGTCATGCGTCGGTCGCAGACGACAAATCAGCGGTTTTAATATTCCGCTGCTGATGTAGTCACTTAAGGCGACAGCGATTGCAAAACCGATCAGGATGGTAAACAACGTATGCATCGTACCTGACCAGGTTTTTCTTTTATAGGCAAAGCCCAGTAAAACAAGCAGTAGGACGTATAACGGAATCCAGGTAGTCGGTGTACTCACCGTCCACATGAAATCGTCCAGAAACGCACTGTGATGCCCGTTTACCCAAACTACTATATCTGTATCTATACTCATATTCTTTACTCATTGATGAGCACCGCCGTATGGCAAGCCACCATAGCGGCAGTCTCCGTGCGCAGACGTGCGGCACCCAAACTCACCGGCACATAACCGTTCGCCAAGGCCCACTCCACTTCCGGCGGCGAGAAATCACCTTCTGCGCCGATCAGCACCGTCGTCTCGTGCCCACGCACAATGCGTTGATGCAGGGCATACTTATGATCCGACGGCTCGTATCCTTCGATACAATGTGCGATGAACTTATCGCCTTCCAACCGCAGGTCCGTCATCCTCGTTAAGGGTTGCAACACCGGGAAACGGGTTTTCAGACTCTGCTTGGCCGCAGAAACCAGGATCTTCTGTAACCGCTCGTGGTTGATCGTCTTCCGTTCCGAATGGTCGCACAGGATCGGGATGATCTCATCCACACCCATCTCCACACATTTCTCGATGCACCATTCCAGGCGATCGATGTTCTTGGTCGGCGCCACGCATATCCGGATGAATCCCTCATGCAGCGGTGTCGGTGTCTCCACCTGATCGATCTTCAGCTCACAATGTTTCCGATGCGGATTGGTGATGGTGCAGCGGTATAACTGCCCTGCCCCGTCGGTCACCAGGATCTCATCCCCCGCCGTGCGGCGCAACACCTGCACACAATGACCGCTCTCCTCTTCCGGAAGCGTCAGCGTCTCTTTGATATTTGGTGCATAAAACAAATACATGTCGTCATATCGTCATGACGTCATTTCGTCATAACTCACTTTCCTTCATTCGTTCTGCGTTCTCCGCTACCTGCAGTGCATCGATCACGCCTTGGATATCGCCGTCCATGAAGGCGGCTAAGTTATAGACGGTATAACCGATACGGTGGTCGGTGATACGGCCTTGCGGATAGTTATACGTCCGTATCTTCGCGCTGCGGTCACCCGTGGACACCATCGTCTTACGGCGTGCTGCGATGTCATCGATATATTTCTGATGCTCCTTATCGTAGATCTGCGTACGCAGGCGCGCAAGCGCACGTTCCTTATTCTTAGGCTGGTCACGCGTCTCGGTACACTCGATCAATATCTCCTGCACTTCACCCGTGTTGGGGTTCTTCCAGTTATAGCGAAGCCGCACACCGGACTCCACCTTGTTCACGTTCTGTCCGCCTGCACCACCTGAACGGAAGGTCTCCCATTTGATCTCTCCCTCGTTGATATGCACCTCAAACTCATCCGCTTCGGGTAAGACGGCTACGGTCGCCGCCGAGGTATGTACTCTACCCTGGGTCTCCGTCACCGGCACACGCTGCACGCGGTGTACACCCGACTCGTATTTGAGTGTCCCATAGACGTTCTCTCCCGTCACGTTGAAGATGATCTCCTTAAACCCACCCACAGCACCTTCGCTGAACGAGGAGATCGTATATTTGAATCCCTTGATCTCAAAGTACTTCGTGTACATCCGGAACAGGTCACCGGCAAAGAGCGATGCTTCGTCACCACCGGTACCGCCACGAATCTCCATCACCACGTTCTTGCCGTCTTCGGGGTCTTGGGGTAAGAGTTGGAGTTTGAGTTCTTCTTCCAGTTTCGGTATCTGCGGTTCGAGTTCATCGATCTCGGCTTTCGCCATCTCTTTCATCTCGGGATCGGATTCATTGTAGAACAGGTCCTTGGCTTCCTTGAGGTCATCTAAGGCCTGACGGTATCTGCGTGCACACTCGAGTACGCGTTCCAAGTCATGGTAGTCCCGGTTCAGACGCACATAGCGCGCCTGATCAGCTATCACCGCCGGATCCGTAATGAGCAGGCTCACTTCGTGGAACTTCGCCTCTAATCCGTCTATCTTATCGAGTATATTCATTATAAGCTTGTAAGGTGTTTTGCAATAGGCTGACAATGGTCATGGGTCCTACACCACCGGGAACGGGGGTGATATAGGCGGCTTTGGGTGCCACGTTGTCGAAGTCTACGTCTCCGACGAGATGACCGTCCACACGGTTGATACCCACGTCGATGACGACAACTCCTTCTTTCACCATATCTGCCGTCAGCAATCCCGGACTACCGGCAGCGACGATGATGATATCGGCGGTGAGACAGATCGACTTGAGGTCCCGTGTCTTGGAGTGACAGATGGTGACGGTGGCATCCCCTAAAGAGGCGGCACTCATGCCCGGTAAACTCAGATACGGACGTTGCATAAGCAGCATAGCGATCGGTTTGCCTACTATGTTCGATCGGCCGATGACCACTACGTGCCGACCTTCCGTCTGAATGTTATACCGTGCCAACAGTTCCCGGATACCCCGTGGTGTGGCACTGATGATCGACGGCAGACCTTGAACGGTACGGCCTACGTTCTCAGGCGTCAGACCGTCCACATCCTTCCGGTAGTCGATAGCGGAGAGGATACGCGTCTCGTTGATATGATCCGGTAAGGGCAACTGCACGATGAAACCGTCTATCGTCTCGTCGTTGTTCAGACGATGCACTTCGCTCAACAGGGTCTGTTCCGTGATCTCTGCCTCATATGCGATCTTCACCGCTTCAAATCCCACTTCCGCACAGGCCTTTAGTTTATTGTTCACATAGGTCTCACTCGCCGGATTATGTCCCACAATCACGATCGCTAACTTCGGCACTCTCCGTCCCGAAGCCTTGATGGCGTCTATCTCCGTGCGTAACTCACCACGTATCTCCGCTGCTATTTTCTTTCCGTCTAATATCATTTACCAATATCCAATGTCCAATATCCAATATCCAATATCCAATGTCCAATGTCCAATATCCAATATCCAATTACCACCGGTAATGCCCGTGTCTATGTTTATGTTTGTAGATACCGTAACCTGCCAGGCCTATAATAAACAAGCCGAACAGCACCAAGGCGATGATCAGTTTGGGATCACCTCCGTTGGCTTTGAACCATCGTCTGAGGTTTTTGAAGATGGAGTTCCATTCTCGTCCGTCGATCGTGACATTATCGTTCTTCTTCGGCGGCCGATAGACATTATGGTGTTCACCGGTCACGGTGCGCACCAGGCTATCCATCTGCAGTTCCGTCTTCAGACTGTCCGCGAAGAGCAGTTTGTCCGATTCCGCGACCTTGTCGATATTCAGTGCATCTACCTTATCGACTACCTCGTCGTTTCCTTCAGGATACAACGCCTTAAAATCCTCACGGTACACACCATACAATTTGTATAAGCCAAAACCTACAGCTGCTATCAATATAACCAGCAGACCGATCCAGGCCTGTTTGTCCTTATTCTTGAGCCATCCGGCAAAATCGATCGACTTCTTCGATTGTTTGCCATAGTTGTGCTCGTAGTAATGATGGTGATGATGATGATGGTGGTGCTGTTCCTGCTCCGCCTTCTTCTCCTCCCATCGCGGCTGATATGTTCTTTCTTCGTTTTCTGCCATTATTTCCGTTTCATCTGTTGCACTTTGCGCATCATCTTCGAGGTTTGCTCGAATTGTTTGAGGAAGCGGTTCAGTTCAACGATGGTTACACCGGCACCTTTGGCGATACGGTTCTTACGGCTACCGTTGAGTAAAGCCGGATTGGAGCGTTCCGCCGGAGTCATGGAGTTGATCATCGCCTCGATGGGTTTGAACGCATCATCGCTGATCTCCACGTTCTTCATCGCCTTGTCCATACCCGGGATCATACCCATCAGGTCTTTCATCGAACCCATCTTCTTGATCTGGTTCAACTGGCCCATGAAGTCATTGAAGTCAAACTGGTTCTTGGCGATCTTCTTCGCTACGCGGCGTGCTTCTTCCTCATCGTACTGCTCCTGGGCGCGTTCTACCAGAGAAACGACGTCACCCATACCCAAGATACGGTCGGCCATACGTGCCGGATGGAACACATCCAGCGCCTCCATCTTCTCGCCCGTACCGATGAACTTAATCGGTTTGTTGACCACCGAACGGATACTCAACGCCGCACCACCACGTGCGTCACCGTCTAACTTCGTCAAGATCACACCGTCGAAATCCAGACGGTCGTTGAACTCCTTGGCGGTGTTCACGGCATCCTGACCGGTCATGGCATCCACCACGAACAGGGTCTCAGACGGTTGGATAGCCTGCTTGATGGCAGCGATCTCGTTCATCATCTGCTCATCGATAGCCAGACGACCGGCGGTATCCACGATCACTACATCGTAACCGAACTTACGTGCTTCGGCTATCGCATCCTGTGCAATCTTCACCGGGTCTCCACCATTAAGCGGCTTGGCCGCGTCACCATTTATCAATCCACCATTAGCGAATACCTTCGCTCCTATCTGCTCTCCGAGTACGCGTAACTGCTCGATAGCAGCCGGACGATAGACGTCGCAGGCAGCCAGCATCACGCGTTTGCCTTTCTTCGTCTGCAGGTAGTTCGCCAGTTTGGACGCAAAAGTCGTTTTACCGCTACCTTGCAGACCGGACATCAGGATTACCGCCGGAGACCCCTTCAGGTTGATCTCCTGCGCTTCACCTCCCATCAAGGCTGCTAACTCATCGTGCGTGATCTTGATCATCAACTGACCCGGCCGCACCGCGTTGATCACGTTCTGACCCAACGCTTTCTCTTTCACCTGGTCGGTGAACTGCTTGGCGGTCTTGTAGTTGACGTCGGCTTCCAGCAAGGCCTTACGGATATCTTTTACGGTCTCCGCAATATTGATTTCGGTGATTCTACCCTCACCTTTCAGAATCTTAAAACTCCGTTCTAATCGTTCACTTAAATTATCAAACATAGTACTCCATATTAATTGCGGCTGCAAAATTACAAAAAAAAAATGACATATGCAAGCATATGCCATTCTTTTTGCAGATTTTTCTGCATTTTAGCCGTTAGCGAGGCTCTCATCGTACTGGTCACCGCAGACTTTCCAGTAATAGGCCTTGAGGGTCTTCTTACCGTCTGCGAGGTCCTTCTGGGCGATGAAGTTCGCCTGGTCGGCTGCGATCTTGGTGAGGTCACCTTTACGCTGTTTCACCATCGCGGCCACGGTGCTGAAACGCAGACGTGCTGCTGCCTCATCCGGTGTGACAGGCGTGGTACGTACGGTTTTCTTGCGGAGGTACAAGCGGTTGCATTGGTTGCTCTCCGTCGGTGCTACGCGGTGGGTGCCAAGCAGCATCTTGTTACAACTGTGTTGGGGATTGTTCCCCGGTTTGCTCAATGCGCCGGATACACTGTCAATTCCGGCGCTCCATTCTACATGTGCCATAGTGATTAGATGTTAAATTGTTAAAAGGTTAAACTGTTAAATCGTTAGGGTTAGTCGCCGAAGTTGGGTTTGACGTACTTCTGGGCGACGGTGAACGCGAAGAGGGATTTGTACTTCTTCTGTGCTGCAAAACCCGCTTCGAGTGTAGCGCGTTCGGTGGGGTCTGCAAGGGCAGTCTTGGCTGCCTGCGCAGCGGTCTTCAGCGCATTCTGCGCCTGAACGTTCTTGGCGTGGTTTGCCTTACTCGGGTTCAAGAGGTCAACGCCCAACTGCTCCTGCTTGCAAGGACAACCCTTGAAATACAGCGTTTCCGACTTGTTGAATTTTCCTCTCACCCGGGCAAACATGCCGTGTAATGTGATTTTTGCCATACAAATAAATTGTTTGAAGTTGTTTGAAGTTGTTTGAAGTTGTTTGAGGGTTTGAAGGTTTAACGATGTCAAACGATTTCAAACGATCTCAAACGGCAGTTCCAACTGCCCTTTCATCGTGCGTTCGAGGAACGCGAGGTGTTTTTCATGTCCGTACTTTTGTGCAAAGATGATTCGCGTGTGCGCTTCGGCAGCAGAGGGGATATGATCCGATCGGTTCGGTCGTGCTTGAACGATATGCATCACGCCTTCTCTTCCCGGGTAGCGGCGGATATAGAAAGGATCTGTTCCCATCAGAATGCCACGCACCGAATCGATTCCCGGATCAA
>Ga0256404_1005343_pt1 | contig 22876 bp, 19 predicted proteins | sample RumenRJG_01DNA_FD_185990 | JGI IMG/M metagenome (GOLD analysis project Ga0256404, IMG submission 185990) | Bovine rumen microbial communities from Lethbridge, Alberta, Canada - RJG_01 | ecosystem: Host-associated > Mammals > Digestive system > Stomach > Rumen | place: Canada: Alberta | collected... | reverse complement strand
CCAAGCAGCATAAATCCATTAATGCTAAAACAAAGACCGGATTTGACTCCGGTCTGTTTGCTGTGCCTAGTTGTTTCAGAACAAAAACCTGCCAACAGGCTATTGATTTTTGTTAGCAGGTTTATTTAGTATGAATCAAGGCGGGATCAGAGGGTTGCCAACAGGTTTTCGAAAAGTCGCAGCAGTGAGGCTTTATCAAATTTAGAAAATCACAGTAAAAGTCACAGTGCACTATGACGGTTACTGTGATTTTTTCGAGACTCTATTAAAAAATCACACTAGAAGTCACAGTATGCTATGACAGTTACTGTGATTTTTCTACGATATGAGGTCAAAGACTCCAAAAAAATACAGCATTTTGAGACGACGCCGTTGCATTTACATCTGGTTATTTCTTTGTGATCCGCGCTTCGAAAACGCCGTCCTTAAGATCTGTCGTAAGCTTTAATCTGTGCTGTTCAAATATCCTTCCGGCGATGGCGATTCCGGTGCCGGGAGTAAACTTGCCGGCCGTTGTTTTATTCCTGATGGTGATTGATTGTGATGTAATGGTCGCCTCGATCTTCGCATCTTTGTTTCCATATTTAACGGCATTGTCGACAAGGCAGAAAAGTGCTGTGTTGAAATAGTCCCTTTCGGTCATGTATTCGGCATCGCCCTTGATGTCAATGCCGGCACCTGCTTTGGATGCGACTTCTTCGAGACACTTGCGGATGGAAGTTTTCGAGAGCTTCAACGACGTCTTGTCGGCGGTCTTAAGTATCGACTCGATATCAGCGTTCATCTCCTGTGTCTTTGCAAGGATACGGTCTGCGTAACGGTCCTTTTCAGAAGCGTCACTGACATCTTTCAGGTTCTCGGCATAGCCTCCGAGGATCTGCAGAGGTGTCTTCAGGTTATGGGCCAGGGAATCGATGAGGCTATTCTTGAACCTGTTATTCTCATAGGCCTTCTTATACTGCGAATACGGCCTTACCGCTGTAAGACAGGGAATTCCGATTGAGAATACCAGAAGTACGATTCCGACTATCAGAAATACCGGCTTGAAATAATCCTTATAATCGAGAGTGGTAGAGACGGATTCAACAAGATACTTTTGTCCGTTTATCTCAATGACGGCAAGTCTGCCCATGGTGTAATAGCCGTTATTCCGCATTCCCGCACGTGCACTGAAGATCTCTCCGTACTGTTTTCTGATCCTGCCGTCTGTCTCACGGTCAAACTTCTCGAGATCGCTCATGCTGTTTGCAAGAAAGATATCCCCGTTTTGTCCGAAGAAAGCATCCGGTCTGTCACACCTTAAGATCAGGCGGTACATGTCACCGAAATCCGTATTCTCATTGTAAACATTTCTGGAATACAGATCAGCTTTGGAAGGATCCGTAAAATCCCAGCTCTGCTCTGAAGAATATCTGCGGTAATCGTAGTCTTCCAGATGTGCTTTGCCTATATGGAATGTATTTTGATCTTCGTAGTATGTCTCAATGACGGGAATGCGGTATTGAAGGGCCCCGCTAGAGATAATACAGGCAACAAACAGAGCCTGTCCCCTGCCATAATTCGAAAACTCAGCCGCGTGCCAGCTGTTGCCGACATAATAGTTTCTGTTGCGGTCATGGTAGTCGAAGCTGCCGGTCTCATCGCATGTTTTGTAATAGATCGTCCAATCATCATTGATCGTTACGGTGCTTTTCCCTTTTGCGAGAAGCTCCTCATCGTCTGTCAGACAGATCCATTCCCGGGTATTTTTTTCGAGCGGGACACTGTTGTAATCCGTCTCGGAAACCGTGTCAAAACTTCCGTCCTCATTGACTTTGGCAAACTTAATATAATCAGCGGCATAAAGATTGCAGAATATATCAATAAATGTCTCATCCAACTCGCCTTCATCGTATTTTTTTATTAATTCTTCATACTTTTCAAAGATGAAATCTTGACCTTTTTCCAAAGAATCATCATATGACAAATGAAGATACGATTTAAACAAAGCAAAGATCACCGCACCGATAACTATGCCGATGAGCAATCTTCCGATCAGAAAACTGAAATAAGACTTTCTCTTCATGTAACTTTCTCCCCATATCTGCGGCCATTAACGACCCGTGCATTTTAAAGATCAGTCAAACCTGTAACCGACTCCGATGAGCGTCTTGATTCGCGACCCTTCCTTACGGAGCAGCTTACGGAGGTTCTTCACACGGTTGTCGATCACGCGCTCGGAAATGAAATCATCTCCTCCCCAGGCGACTGCAAGCAGAAGCCTTCTCGTAACCGCGACACCCGGATGCTCCATCATGTACTTTAAGATCTGGTATTCCTTCGGCGGAAGATCGACCGTGCTGCCTGAGACGGTAACTTCAAGCTTCAGTGGATCGTTAGTGTATCGATTTGCAAAACGGGTGATTTACATATGAAAAATACGGCAACAGTGCGGCTATAGCCGTATTTAAAGCCGCATTTTTACGGATATTATCGTTAAATTGCGGTAAAAAATACGGCTGTGACCATAGTTTTGCCTGATTTTCGAAAAGACAAAAAGCCTTTCACGGCCAAAATTGAGAAAAATTATCAGATTTGTCGAAAATGATAATCAGTTTCATATTGACACTCTGCAAGGGCGCCCATATAATAGCCTTCCAAACCAACAAATTTTATAAAAAAGAGACGGGAAATGGCTTTTAAGGACTTTATCAGAAAATCCATATCACTTATGGTTGCAGGGCTCATGACAGCCTCCATGTGCGCATGTACGGCAAACACTTCCGGGTCCGCTAAGCTCAACATCGTAACTACCATTTTCCCTGAATACGACTGGGTCAGGAACATCGCCGGCGACTATATAAATAACATCGACCTGACGCTCCTTTGTGACAACGGCGTTGACATGCACAGCTTCCAGCCGACGGCGAGCGATATCTTAAAGATCTCTTCTTGTGATGTTTTCGTTTATGTCGGAGGCGAGTCTGACGAATGGGTCGAAGATGTTCTCAAGGAAGCAGTCAATAAAGAAATGCAGGTCGTAAAACTAATGGACGCAATCGGCGAATCCGCCGTTGAGGAAGAGATCGTCGAAGGCATGCAGGCTGAAGAAGATGAGGACGAAGGCGATGGCGGCACCGAATATGACGAGCACGTCTGGCTCTCACTTAAGAATGCGCAGAAATGCGTTCTGGCCATCTCCGCTGCAATGGGGGCAGTTGACCCGGCAAACAACGGGAATTACCACGCGAATGCAGCCGGCTATAACAACACTTTGGATGAACTCGACAAGAAGTACACAGAAGCCGTTAATAACGCTGGCAGGGACACGATCCTTTTCGCCGACAGGTTCCCTTTCAGATATCTGACTGATGACTATAACCTCAATTACTATGCAGCTTTCGCCGGATGCTCTGCCGAGACCGAGGCAAGCTTCGACACGGTAGTGTTCCTTGCGGGCAAAGTTGACGAATTAGGACTTAACGCCGTCATCACCATCGACAGCGGTGACCAGGCGATCGCGAAAACAATTATCGAGAACACTTCATCCAAGGATCAGGAGATCCTTGTGATGGATTCAATGCAGAGCACGAAGACCTCCGATAACAGGTCTTATGTGGAAATAATGGAAAGCAATCTCGTAGTTTTGGAGAAGGCACTCGGATAATGGACCAGCTCGTTTGCAAAAATCTTAAACTCGGTTACGAGAACATCACCCTCGCTGAAGACTTGAGCTTCAGTGTCGAAAAGGGCGACTATCTCTGCATCGTAGGCGAGAACGGCGCGGGCAAATCCACTCTCATGAGAACGATCTTAAGGCTCCAGAAGCCTTTAGCAGGCACCATCGAATATAACGATGATCTCACCGCTTCAAAGATCGGCTATCTCCCTCAGCAGACTGTTGTCCAGAAGGACTTCCCTGCTTCTGTTTACGAAGTCGTCCTGTCCGGATGCCAGAACAGCCTGGGCTTTAATATTTTCTACTCAAAGGAAGCAAAGAAGAGAGCTCACGACAATATGGAGCGCCTTGGAATAAGCGACCTTGCGAAGTGGAGCTACCGTGACCTTTCGGGCGGTCAGCAGCAGAGAGTACTTCTTGCAAGAGCGCTCTGCGCAACAGAGAAGATGCTGCTTTTGGACGAACCCGTATCAGGCCTTGACCCGATGGTAACTTTGGAGATGTATGACCTTATCGACAAGCTCAACGATGAGGGCATCACGATAATAATGATCTCACACGACATCGCATGCTCCGTTAAATATGCGAAGCACGTTCTCCATATCGGAAATAATTTCTTCTTCGGAACCGTTGATGACTACAAGACATCAGCTGCCGGCGCGAAGTATCTGGAGGGAGGTCATCACCATCATTAATACGTTGATCTCATACTTCTCATATCCGTTCGTAAGATACGCGCTCATAGTAGGCGTGCTGATCGCACTGTGCTCATCACTGCTCGGCGTAATCCTCGTATTGAAAAGATTCTCATATATCGGAGACGGTCTTTCACATGTCGCATTCGGTGCGATGGCCATAGCAGCAGTAGTGGGCCTTACAGACCGCATGATCCTAACTCTGCCCATCACGATAATCTGCGCGATCCTTCTTTTGTGGACAGGCCAGAATACAAAGATAAAAGGTGATGCGGCCATCGCCATGATATCCGTCGGAGCACTTGCAGTAGGTTATCTCCTGATGAACCTCTTCCCGACTTCGTCTAATATCTCAGGCGACGTCTGCACAACGCTTTTCGGTTCCATGAAGATCCTTACGCTTACCAAATCTGAGGTAATCCTCAGTATCGTTCTGTCGGTCGTAGTGGTAATTCTTTTCGTGGCTTTCTACAACAGATTCTTTGCGGTGACTTTCGATGAGAGCTTCGCGAAAGCAGTCGGCACGAAGACCAATCTTCTGAACCTTCTCATCGCGACCATAATCGCGGTGATCATCGTTCTTGCAATGAACCTCGTAGGCTCACTCCTCGTATCCGCGCTGGTCATCTTCCCTGCGCTGTCTGCAATGAGAGTCTTCAAGAGCTTCCGTTCGGTAACCGTCTGTGCGGCTGTTATATCTGTCGTCTGCGCACTTATCGGAATCATAGTCTCGATCCTGATGGACACACCGGTTGGATCGACGATAGTCATAACAGACATCGCCGCTTTCTTCGTGTGCACGATCATCGGTAAGATCAAAGGCTGATCAGATCCACATCAGGAGTGTAATCAAACTGGTCGGATACTATCTCGTTGCACTTTGCAAGGTCTTTTAAGTCTTTCCTTCCTTAAACATCTTCATCATCTCGTTTGTAAGGCTGTATTCGTCGGGCTGGAGTTCGATGTCTTCCCTTGAACGCCACTCGGCAACTTTGAGCTCGCCTTCATCCATCTTAATGGTGTCGTCGCCGTCAACATCGCAGTAGAAACCGACGAGGATATCGTCAACGATTCCCCACGGCTGTGATTTGTAGTAACGAATGTTCTTGACCTTAAGCCCCGTCTCTTCCATCGCTTCACGAGCGACAGTCTCTTCCAATGTCTCGCCTATCTCGGTAAAACCCGCAACGAGAGCAAAGTGTGCAAAGCCTGTCCTGTATTTAGTCACAAGGATCTTATCGCCGTTCGTGATGCCGACTATGACTGCGGGAACCACGCGCGGGTAGAGCACGTTGCCGCATTCACACCTTAACGCGCGTTCCTTGCTGTCTATATAAGTTTCTTTTCCGCATATGCCGCAGTATCTGTTTCCACGGTACCAGTTCGCGAGCTGGAGCGCCGTGAAAGCAAGGAAAACTTTCTCCTTCACTGCTATGCCGGAACGTCTGAAAGACTTTACGTTCACGAATTCATATCCGTCAGGAATACCGGTTCCTTCCCTTGCATCAAGGAAGAAATAATAATCTTCGTCGAGTGCGAAAAGATAGACCAGCTTGCTCTTAAGCTCTTCAGAGATCTCGCTTACACGCGGGAATGCTCCGTCCTTAACGAGGATCTCCTGGTGTCTGAAGGCCATGACAAAACTGCCTTCAGAAGGCTTTCTGTCCGGATAATAATGGTTATCAAGCTTATGCGGGTAAATGTCCTGTATCATGGTTTTCACGTCTTTCTCGGTTTTTCAAGATTTTAGCAATAGTGCCGTGAGATTTAAAGATTGCTTAAAGATAATTCCTTAACTCAGCGATACTATATGCTTATAAAATGCAGTGAGGTACCATTCATGAATTATCAGCTTAACAATAAAACACTTACATCAGGACTTGTCGGCACATGGTCCTGGGGCAAAGGAAACAACGGCTCGAAAATGATCTTCGGCCAGAATTTCACTAAAGAACAGCTTAAGGAAGTTTTCGAGAAGGCGTACGCATCGGGATTCAACGCGTGGGACACCGCCGAAGTTTACGGCATGGGAACTGCTGAAACTCTCATAGGAGAATTCATCAAGGACAAGCCGGACGTGTTTATCTCGACCAAGCATTTTCCGGGCAAGAGATACAAAGACGGCGAGACACGCGCTGCGCTCGAAGCAAGCCTTAAGCGCCTCGGATTATCCAAGGCCGACCTGTATTTTCTGCACTCGCCCAAGAATATCGAGAGCAACATGAAAGAGATGGCCGAACTCTACAAAGAAGGCCTGATTGGCAGCATCGGCCTGTCCAACGGCAACCCGGAGCAGATTGCTCTGGCGTGTAAGATCCTTGAGGAAAACGGCGCGCATCTTGATGCCATACAGAACCACTACAGTCTTTTCGCGATGGAAAGAGAAGCATCCACACTTGCCTTCTGCAAAGAGCACGGTATTTTGTTCTTCGGCTACATGCTTCTCGAGCAGGGTGCTTTGTCAGGCCATTACAACGAAGACCACCACTTTGAGACTTTCTCAATGAGAGGCCTGATGTTCGGAAAATCAAAGTTTAAGAAGGCCGATGCACTGATCAGCTACATCTGCGGGCTGGGCGAAAAATATTCCATCGATTCATCACAGATCGCTATCGCCTGGGGCGTGTCAAAAGGCATAATTCCGATTGTCGGCATTAACAAGCCCCGTCACGTGGAACCTCTCGCAAAGGGCCTTAATCTGGAGCTTGCAGACGAGGAGATCTCACGCCTTGAAGAACTTGCGCTCGCAACGGGAATCAAGCAGAAAGGCACGTGGGAATAAAAATGAGAATACCGTCCCATTGGCTCTTTTCGCGTTTGGGACGGTAAATCAAATAACAAATTAATATCAATGAAATGATATCAGAACGTGAACTCTTCCGGTGCTGCCGTGAATGAGCTGAATGTGGCTGTTGCATCCTTGAAGAAGAGGACCTGTGTGTTGTCGTCGTCAGGGTTATACATTCCCTTAAGATCAGGATACTTCTCGAGCATGGCAACCTTAACGTCTCTTGAATCATCGTTGATGAGTTCGCCTGATACGCGGAGCCATGTTCCTGTCTGTCCGTCAAAAGCGCAGATCTCAGCCTTCGGATTTGCACCGAGCTGCTTTGAAACGGACTTAACCTTGCCTGTCTGGATATAAAGCTTTCCGTCATAAACGAGTGCTGTTCCGAAAGGTCTTACTCTCGGCTGGTCACCATCAACTGTTGCGAGGTAATAAGTTCTTGTCTTGTCCAAAAAATCAGATACCTTCTCGATGTTTGACATGGTAGTTATCTCCTTTTATTTGCTTTTATAATTTTACTCTTAAACTTCGTAATCAAAGCTGCTTTTATCTGTTCTTTCTCACTGTCTGAGTATTCGTCTTTAAGTGTCCAGACTATAACGTGTCTTACCATAAAACCTCCTGTTATTTCAGCATGTCTTCCGTGTAATATCCGCTGTCTATAAGGATTTCCTTGTAATTGTTTTTATCTACGAAAACAGGGTCGCAGAGATATGTATCCAGGAAATCATATCCGTTGTGAAGTGTGTTCGTATCGTTGATCTCAACAGTCTGTCCTTCAGAGATCTGTTTGACCATCTTAACGGTCCTGTCGACAAGGTTTCTGGTGTCCTTGAATACCGACATTGACTGCTTACCGTTGATGATGTTCTTAACGTTTTCGATATCACAGTCCTGCCCGGTGATGATCGGATATGTGCCCTTGTAATATGTCTCGAGCGCCTGGGTAACGCCCAATGCGGTCGAGTCATTGGAGCAGAGCCATGCGTCGATACTCTCACCGTCCGGATAATATGAGGAAATGATGTTTTCTGCTCTTGTCCGGGCTTTCTCAGTCGACCAGACATCCGTAGCAACTTCCTTAAACTCTGTCTGGCCTGAAGGGACCTTCAGAACACCCTCGTCTATATACGGCTGAAGGATATTCATTGCGCCAGAATAGAAATACAGGGCATTCGTATCCGAGACATCTCCTGCCGTCAGCTCAATGTTATAGGTCTCGCCGTCTGATGCATTGTCGAGCCCCAGCATATTTACTATGTACTGAGCCTGGATCTGTCCGACTGCGTAATTATCGAAAGTTACATAGTAATCGACGGGGGCATCCGTTATAAAACGGTCGTAACAGATAACCGTAACACCTTTATTGTGAGCTTCTTCCACAACCTTACTCAAACTTTCAGGGGAGATTGCCGCGATGATCAGGATCTTGCAGCCTTGGTTTATCTGATCCTCGATCTGTGATCTCTGAGTACTTGTGTCGTTCGAAGCAAACTGAAGATCAACGGAGAAACCCTCCGACTCAAGCGCTTGCTTAAGCATCTCACCGTCACTATTCCATCTCATGAGATCTTTTGTAGGCATCGAGATGCCTATCTTATTCTCAACAACAGGATCCGTGACCACACCGGGATCCGGGACCGGGTCTGAACTGCCACCGCCGTTATAGGGCTCAAGCTCAATGTTTGCAACCAGAGATTCAAGCGTTTCCTTGAACTTCTTGTCTGACTTTTTGGTGACGAGCCAATCGTCGTCTTTGAGTACGAAATCGATCGTTATCTTCTTAGTCTTGTTTGGTTTTACTTCACGGATCTCATCAAGATATTCATCAAATTCTATGTCGAAATATGATTCAGAGATCTCTTCTGCGTCAGGATACTTAAGCTCGATCGTGACAGTTCCTTCTTTATATTTCACATCGACTTCTGATTCGGTGATCTCAAATTTGGAACAGTCCAAAACGGTTGAGAGGATCTCTGCGCGCTCGTTAAATAATGTGAAAGCCGTCTCTTCCTTTGCATCAACATATTTGGATGCATCTTTGCCTGCAAGGACCTTTGACACATAGGAGTCAAGCGCATCCTCCATGGCAGCCTTTTGCTTGGCTTTTGAAGAAGCGCATCCGGTCGAAGTCAGAAATAGACCGGCTGCCATAAATGCCGCGATTACTTTTGAAGCTTTCATATTCCACCTCCCGGGTAACGGGTTCATCCCCTTTTTGAATCCTTGCCTGACGGTATGTCATTTCTTCGCTCGCTCCATAATTATATCAGTTGCAGCGTACAAATAAATGTGATATCTTTGTTATTGAACGCGTTCAATAACTGGAGGCAAGCCATGCAAAAAGACGAAAAACTCAACATAACAAAAGAGAAACTGCTCGATGCCACTTTCGCCCTGATGGAAGAGACAGACGATCCTCTTAACGTCACTTCGCGCCAGATAGCAGAACGCGCAGGCGCCAAGCCCTCCATGATCAATTACTGCTTCGGTTCAAGAGAGAACCTTATCTATCAGACTTTTCAGAAGCAGTACCTGAATTTTCTGGAAGATAAAGAAATTGCGAAGCTTATCGCTTCAGATATTACTCCTAGAGAACTGCTTAAAAAGCTTCACTTTGTTGTCGCAAAATGCCTTGTCGAAAACCCGAAATTTACGAAGGCCATCACTCCTTTTGTTCTCTTCAACAGGGACCTCTCACAGGAATCTTTCAGCTTTGCGTACGTGAAGAAACATTATGCCGGCCGCAAGACCGACAAAGAGTGCAAACTCATCGCGTATGAGATGTCTTCAATGATGCAGCTGATCATATGCAGAAAAGAAGACATTAAGAAAGATTTCGGAATCGACCTGAACAAAGAAAAAGAACTCAAAAAATACATTGATATGCGCATAGATCTTCTTCTCGGAGAATGACATGAAATACATATTTGACTTAAGAACGATACCCGAAGAAAAGCTCAGTGTATCAGGCGGAAAGGCAGCATCCTTATCGCTCATGATGAAGAACCTGAAGATGAATATTCCTATGGGATATGTCATCACCGCGGAAGGTTTCCGCGATGGAAAACTTACAGATGAAGCATCCGAAGAATTGAACGGGATTATAGCCAAACTGGACAGGCTTAAGACTTATGCCGTCAGGTCATCTGCGATAGGCGAAGACGGCGAGAATAACTCATTTGCAGGTCAGTATGAGACCCTCACGGACGTTAAAGTTCCGGAGATCAGGAATGCCGTAAAACACGTCGCGGATTCGGCAAAGAGCGAACGGGTTGAAGAATACAAAACCCATAATGATATATCCGGCGGAGGCATCGGCATCGTTATCCAGGAGTTCGTAAAACCTGAGTTTGCAGGCGTTATCTTCACCTCTGACATCATCACGGGAAAAGACGATAAGATCGTCGGCAATTACGTTCACGGCGAAGGTGAGAAACTCGTATCAGGAAGCGAGAATGCAGAAGAGTTCAGAATAGGCGCTTTAAAACTTTCTTACGAAGGCAATCCCGAGCTGTCGAGGTTTTCTAAGACGCTTCGCAGATATTCACTCGCGATCCGCTCATTTTACGGTGTCCCGATGGATATCGAGTGGGCTGTATCAGGCGGCAGAGTCTATATCCTGCAGGCACGTCCCATCACGACTTTGAAAAGGATCTCCGTAAAAGATTACGACGTCAACGGAACACGCTCAGGCTATAAGCTCCTTACCAAGACCAACGTCGGCGAGATCTTCACAAAGCCAGTAAGTCCCATGACTTTCAGCGTTCTGGAGAAGATCAATGAGTTCCTGGGACTCCCTGAGTGGCTCGACAACATCAACGGCCAGGCATACATGAACATATCTGTAATGTGTTCTCTTATGGTGGCTTTCGGCAAGACTCCCGAAAAAGCTTACGATACCGTAAAAGACCTTGTCGGCGGGATCCCTTCGGGCGTTGAGATCCCCATATCGCCCTTTGACAAGAAGGCCTTCAGACGCAATCTTTGGAATCTTCTTTTCCCGAAGAACAAATCGAAACTTTCCAAAAAGGAAAAGCACGATATGGTGCTCCGTTTAGATGATATATCGGAAGAACTTATAGCTGAGATCAGAAAGATAAACGATAACGCTTCACTCATGAAATACTGGGATGACGTGTTGATTCCAAAGCTTAACGACGGACTTGCATCGATCCTGACAGAAAGCGGAATGTCACTGGTGCCTCTTTTCGGAACGCGCAAAAAGATCTCGAAGATCGCAGGCGAAGACATGGCAAACCGCCTTTTAACAGGCTGCGTCGGTGTGCTCGCATCGATGAAGCCGGTGCTTCTGTTAGAAGATGTCGCCGAAGGAAAAATGACGCGTGAAGAATACATAAAGATCTGCGGCCACCGCTCCGTCAACGAGATGGAGCTCATGGAGCCCAGACCTTATGAAGACCCCTCCTTCCCCGACAACCTTCTGAATGACAGAAAAGATGGCGGCTTGAGCCTCCGGTCGGTCCTTGCAAACCAGGAAGCTTCATTCAAGGAAGCACTGGCTGAATTCAAGTCGAAATATTCTTCAAAGAGCAAGTGGATCGACAAGGAGATCGCCAAGTTCATTCACGCAAATGATTTCAGGGAAGACATCAGGAGCAAGGGCGTACGGATCTTCTGCGTATTCAGGGAATACTGCCTTAAGGCCGGCAGGTTAAACGGCCTGGGAGATGACATCTTCATGCTCGGATATAAGGAAATGTTCTCACTTTTGAAGGGCGATACTTCCGTCCTGTCATATATTCCCGCCCGTAAACAGACTTTTGAAAAGTATTGCTCCTACCCTGCTTTTCCGAACCTTGTCATCGGGCGCTTTGACGCAGATCTATGGCTGGGCGATCCCGGCAGAAGGAACGATGTTTACATCAGCGGAAGAAGTTCAAGCGAAAGCGTGTCTTCCGATGTCAAAGGCTTTGCCGGCGCCGCAGGTGTCGTCACGGGAACGGTGCGCGTAATCGAAGATATCGATCACATCGGCGAACTCGCAGATGGCGAGATCCTCGTAACACGTGTAACCAACATCGGCTGGACTGTCGCCTTCCATAAGGTATCCGCAATCGTCACCGACATCGGCGCGCCCTTATCCCACGCAGCTATCGTTGCGCGTGAATTCGGCATCCCCGCAGTTGTAGGCTGCCGCAACGCGACTACTGTTCTGAAGACAGGCGATGTAGTTACCGTTGACGGTGGATGCGGCACGGTGACGGTCATCAAACCCGGATAAGCCGTCATAAGAAAACTCTTTTTCTCCAAAATCGACTGATCAGTTTTTTGCTCATGTTTTCGGGCTCAAAAAGCTGTTCAAAAACCTGTTTTTTCCGAGAATCCACTTTTTTGCTCATGTTTTCGGGAGGATTCAGATAGGCAAAAAACTGATCAATAATCCGACTCGTTGTCTGTTCCCGAAAATCCGCATTGCAACATCTCTCCTGATGAAACTGTATTAAGATTGAGTGCTGTAACGGTATCGTTAATAAAATATTTCTTACTTTATGTTAATATTAAGCGAGGAATAACGACAGGAGAGGGTAGCTCCATGATAGATTTTTATAATGCTTTCATTTCGTACAGACATGCTGATCTCGACTCTAAGATCGCCGAACACGTACAAAAGCAGCTCGAGCATTTCCATGTGCCTCACAAGCTTAAGAAAAAGCTCAAGCACGAAAAGATCACACGTATTTTCAGAGATAAGGACGAGCTTCCTATCACCAGCGACCTGACCGAGACGATCACCAACGCTCTCGAAAAGGCCGAGTACCTCATCGTAATCTGCTCCACAAACACCAAGGAGTCGATGTGGGTAAAAAGAGAGATCAAGACCTTCCTTAAGACACATACGATGGACAAGGTCCTGACGGTTCTTTGCAACGGCGAACCTTATGAGGTTATCCCCGAGGAATTGCTCACTACCACAAAGGAATATGTTGATGAGACAGGCATGACTCATATGGTCGAAGTTCCGATCGAGCCTTTGTCCTGCGATTACAGGCTCCCGAAGTCGACTGCCGACAAGGAAGAGCTTCCGCGTCTTGCATCGGCACTTCTGGGCTGCTCTTATGACGAACTTCAGAGAAGAAGAAGACAGTACCGTATCAGACGTGCAACAGCGATCGTGGCTGCAGCATTTGCTGTGCTTCTTGGTTTGGGAACCTATCTCGGATACACGACCAAGAAGATCAACGACAGTTATATGGCATCATTAAGGAGCCGCTCTCTCTATCTGTCGAATGAAGCCGAACAGCTTCTTGCAGACGGCAAGAGAACGGATGCTCTCCAGGTAGCTCTTGCAGCACTTCCTAATGATTCACAGAAACAGATGCCTGTTACGGCTGAAGCGCAGCGTGCAATAACAGATGCTACGGGTGCGTACGAATCACTCACAGGAACCCTTAACTATACTTCTGTCTGGAATTATAAGACAACGGGCTATGTTCGTAATATCATTCTTTCAGAAAACAAGAAATATCTTGCTTCATATGATTCAGCAGGCATTGTTTACTGCTGGAATGCATATACAAATCAGCTGCTACTGGATCTGAACACAAACGAAAAACCTGTAGATCTCCTCTTTTTGGAAGACGCTCAGCTTCTGGTAGTGTTCGCCAATCGTATCGAGTCTTATCATGTTGAGAGCGGGTCGCTTGTATGGAAATATCAAAGCGATTCAGATTATTCGTTCTTACAAGATGAGGTAGTTTTTGCTGACCACGCGGTATATCTCGATATAGGCAACGGAGAATTAGCAAAGCTTTCGGCAAAAGACGGAAGAGTTATGGACACTTATAAGGTTCAAGACGGCATTTTTACAGACTTCAACCGCCTTACTGTATCTCCAGACGGTAAAAAACTGGCTTTCGTTGATAACACCACATCTTACGGAATAGATAAGATCACTTTGCTTGACACGGAAACAGGAAAACTTGCCAGTCAGGAGGTTGAAGGGTATCTCTTTTCAAAACTTCAGTTCGTTGACAATGACCATCTTATCATGATTTCAGATAATGATGGATCTACATCATCTATAGCATACAGCAACAATATTACATATGTACAGACTGGTTATATGCAATTCTTCTGTTTCGATACATCAATGAAACAGATCTGGTCTTATGACCTTGATTACACCGATGTAATGACTTCTTTTGGTGCTTTTGACCTTCCGGACCGTGATTCCGTACTGCTTCATGTAGGTAATCATGCTGTTATCGCCGACAAAAACACTGGAGCGATAATCAACGACTACAAAACCAGCAGTTCTATAGTTACTGTCAATGATCACAATAAAAACGGTAATCCGGAATTTATCTGCAGACACGGAGAATATATTCTTACGCTCGGCTCTGATTCAAACCAAATGGCTTCCATTAATGTTCTGGGTGATATTGTTTCTAAAGCTATAATCTCAGACAAAATCTATACAGCTTACGATTATGGTACTGATATCGTTTGCCACAACTACGGAATTGAAGATGATGAATGGAGTTCCATTGATGCTTACGGCGGTTTTTATACCGGAACAAGTTATCAGAAATACTGTAATGACGGGGAAAATCTTATCATTGCATCAAAAATGCATGATGTTGATATTATCAGAGTAAGTGTAATCGATATGAACACCACAGAACTTGTTTTCTCTGAAGATGTTGAATTCAAAGGCGGTTACCTGTCACATTTTGAACTTTATAACATTGATGATGAGATCTACGGATTTTTCGGCAATAATGCTTATTTGATCAATATTGATAAAGAAAGAGTGGAAGATGCCGGCATAGAATTAAGCGATCAGGATGATTTGTCCAACGGCATGATAATAAACTGCAACATATTGCATTCTCAATTAACTGCGGAAGTATGGAAAGCCGACGGCTCAAACCACAAGGAATTCGAACCTCTTGATTTAGAAAACCTCGATTTTGTTTTATTAGGCGAACCAATATATGTCGAGCAGATAAATAAGTTCTTTGTGTCTGCAGGAAACCGGTTGTTTGCGGGAGATCTTGACTCTGAAACATTCGAGGAATTAGATGTTCCTGATGACTGGTCCTTGGAAAAACGTATGAAAATTACTATAACGGCATCAGATGACGGTTCACGTGTTTTCTTCTCTGACGGAAACATCTTTTTCGTAACAGATGAATCCTTTAAAGAACTGTACAGCACTAACTGTTTAAGCAGTCAAAGGTACGGTGCCAAATTCAGAGACGGTATTCTTTATCTGCTCTCTGATGATTATCTTATATTATATGATTCCAATGATGGATCTCTGATAAAACATGTACCTATCACTGCTTACGGAACCGGTGATATGGAAATATATTTTGATGAAAAGAACAACCAGTTATTTATTCAGACAGAAGATCAGATATGCATTCTCGATGCAGAGACCTGGATCGAGATCGCAAGCATCGAAAATGCTTACTGTTATCACGAAGGAACAGACCGCTTCTTTGTATATTCTTTTGTGTCAGAAAGAGAATGTAAACCGGGATACATTAAGCACTACACTGTCGATGAGCTGATAGAGAAGGCTCACAATTATCTGGGTAATCAGGAAGTGCCTGCTGAATTGAAGAATAAGTACGGTATCTGATTTTCGAATAGTTTAGAAATACGGGGCGTCTCCATTCATTTGCGAGGCGCCCTTTTTTAATCTTCTTATCTGTTTGTCCTGGGTTTGTAGAACCTGTCGAAAAGCTCGCCCTTTACGATGTAGATATCGTGCTCGTCATCTGCTCTGACGGTCAGGTAATCGCCGATGTCGCCTGAGTAGTACTTATCCTCAGTCCATGCCGTGAAGAGCTTTACAGGCTGCTCCAGGGGCTTTGCAAATACGACGGAATTGGTGACTGTTCTTACCGTCTTGGCAAAAGGCATGACCTTCTTGACCTCGCCGGTGGCTCTGTTCTTGATCCTCGGCTCGTATTCGAAGTCTCTCGTGAAGACGAAGTTTGTGAGCTGGTAGCTGCTCAAGAGCTTCTTTTCCTTGATGGGATAGATCTCTCCTTCGACACCGATCATGAGATAAGCCTCTTCGTCGATGACTGTATCAACGTCGCCTTCGAGAGTTCTGATGTTGATGGGTGTACCGACCGGGAAAACATCAGTGAGCCTGATGCAGCCCAATGTCTGGGAGACTTTGTCGTATGCCTTCCATTTCGAAGTGTTGAGCTTCGTATTCTTGGCATAGATAACGAGATATCTGTCGTAATACCACTGGAGACGCTCTTCGATGGTCTCCTTGGCTGACTTGGTCAGGAAGTCGGGCATCATGGTGCCGCCGGCTTTGAGCATGTGACCGCCGCCACCGCCGCCTAAGCCTTCAGCAAGGAATGCCGCGAGTTCATCTGCGTGGACTTCCTTAGAACAGCTTCTGACTGAGAATTTGACCTCATACTGGCTCTCGTAGAACGCAACGCATACATTAACATTTTCGGTCTCAAGGGCAAAGTCGCTAATGACACCCAAGATGCAGGGGTCACAAGCCTCAGCTTCGATGACCAGATATTTGTTGCTCTCGTGGAACTCGTAGTTCATGATGGCCTTGCCTGTGATCTGGAGTTCATCAAGAGAGATGTTTGAATTGATCATCTCTGTTACCGTGGCTTTATTTATGACCAGCTGGTCCAGCATATCGCGGTCTAACGGGTGTGATACCTCCGACAGTCTGTTGGTATCGGAGAAAAGTCCGTAGTAAAGTGCCGTTGAAAGCATTCTGTTGTCATTCGGGTTAAAGCCTTCGTTACGGATAAGGTCCCAGCAAAGTGTCGAGCAGCTGCCGACATCACTTCTGATATAGCTGATAGCCGTTGCAGGAATTTCTGATCTCTGATGGTGATCGATGATACCGATCCTCTTTGCCTTCGTGGTCGTGACGTTCTTCTGTCCGTACTGACAGTCAACGTAAATGACGAGCTCAGGCTCCTCGGCAAAGAACGGTTCGTACTCAACGGGAACGTCAAGTTCCTTGCACATGATCATGAGATTGCTCTTCTTGATCTCGTTTCTGCCTCTGTAGATAAACCTGGCCTTCTTATCGTTCTGCTGGAAATACCACATCAGTGCATATCCCGAGGCGAGCGCGTCAGCGTCCGGATTATCGTGGCACTGAATAACGATATTCTTGTACTTCAAAAACTCTTTTAATTCCATAAACAACTACCCGAATTTACAAAGTTGCTCCACCATTGTACCAAAAAGACAGGAAAAACACACTTATTTGTGGTGTGGCATTTTGGTGACAACTCGAAAAAGCCGTCTCAACCGCAGGCCTTAAGCAGGAGAAAAGCCCGGCATTTGCCTTCTTTGCGACTTACGGAAAACTTAATTGACAACGCCCGTTCCTGCAAGTAAGATGAATGTGCAACAGATCAATTAGTTATTCGCGTTCTGCTGCCGCGACGCTTTTTACAAGCGGGGTCAATAATGATAAGAACCCTGGAATCTCATCATGAATGACAAAGAAGGGCGCTTATTTGGCGCAAAGTTTTGCTGTTCGTGAAAGGAGGTTCTTTTTTATGCTTCACGACAAAGATTTTGAATACTACGAAAAGATCGCTCACTGGAGTTTTGACGAGTACGACTGTCACACAGAGAGCCTGACGGACTGGGATCTTTATGAGATCTTAAAGTCTGTCGCAACACCGGATTCGCACGTGCTGGATCTCGGCACCGGCGGCGGCGAGAAACTGCTTGCAAATTATCCTGACTGCGCGGAGATCGTGGGCACGGATTACTCGCCCAACATGGTCTCCACAGCCATCGAAAACCTGGCAAAGAGCGGCCGCAAGAACATCACGTTCAGGGTGATGGACAATCTTCACATGGATGTCCCTGACAATCACTTTGACGTCGTTGTTGCGCGCCACACATGCATCGATGCAGAACAGATCTTCCGCTGCCTCAAACCAGGCGGCTGTCTTCTGATCAGGGGCGTCGACAAGTACGACTGCTGGGATCTGAAGAAGACCGTGGGTTACGGACAGGGCTTTGACGATCCGGTTCCAATAAGCATCGTTGACTACGAGAATGTGCTTTCTGCAGGTTTTCGCGATGTGGAACTGGTACCTATCCACGAACGCGAATTCTACAAAGATGCAGCAACATTCAAGGCATTCCTCGAAGTCGTTCCGATCCTTGACCACATGCCGGAAGATGAAGTCCTTGACGGTTACATCGCAAGGAACACCTACTCCGGAAGGGTCAGGCTCATACGACGCTACTACGGGATAACCGCGAGAAAGTAATCAGAGAATATCAATATACTCGCCTGCGAGGGCTTTATTCATGCTCCTGACTGCGCAGAACTTGCCGCACATGGAGCATGTATCCTCGTGCTCGGGTGCTCTGTCATCACGGATGGCTCTGGCTGTCTCAGGATCGATCGCGCACGCCCACTGACCTTCCCAGTCGAACTTTCTTCTGGCCTTTGCCATCTTGTTGTCTTCGTCCATCGCGTGAGGAATCTTTTTCGCGATGTCGGCAGCATGTGCAGCGATCTTGGATGCGATGATACCCTGCTTAACGTCGTCAACGTTGGGAAGAGCGAGGTGCTCGGCAGGTGTTACGTAGCAAAGGAAAGCGGCGCCTGAAGCGGCTGCGATCGCGCCTCCTATTGCGGAAGTGATGTGATCGTATCCGGGTGCGATGTCAGTTACGAGGGGTCCTAAAACGTAGAAAGGCGCGCCCATGCAAATGCTCTGCTGGATCTTCATGTTTGCTTCGATCTGGTCCATCGGCATGTGCCCAGGGCCCTCTACCATGACCTGCACGTCCTTCTCCCACGCGCGCTTTGTGAGCTCGCCGAGTCTTACAAGTTCTTCGATCTGGCAAACGTCACTTGCGTCAGCAAGGCATCCCGGACGGCAAGCGTCACCAAGAGAGATCGTTACATCGTATTCCCTGCAGATGTCGAGGATCTCATCGTAGTATTCGTAGAATGGATTCTCGTTTCCGGTCATGCACATCCATGCAAAGATCAGTGAGCCGCCTCTGGATACGATGTTCATCTCTCTTTTGTGCTTCTTGATCTGGTCAATCGTGTGTCTTGTGATACCGCAGTGAAGCGTTACGAAATCAACGCCGTCTTCAGCGTGAAGCCTTACAACGTCGATGAGATCTTTTGCAGTAAGCGTCGCAAGATCTCTCTGATAATGAATTACCGCATCGTAGACCGGAACGGTGCCGATCATGGCAGGGCACTCTGAAGTAAGCTTGCGTCTGAAAGGAATCGTGTCGCCGTGTGATGAGAGATCCATGATGGCATCCGCGCCCATCTCGACAGCGGCGTTAACCTTCTGCATCTCGATGTTGTAATCCTTGCAGTCGCGCGATACTCCGAGATTAACATTTATCTTTGTCTTGAGCATTGAGCCGACACCCTCAGGGTCGATACACTTGTGATTCTTGTTTGCACAGATCGCGACCTTGCCTTCTGCGACCCAGCCTCTGATCTCTTCTTCTGTCCTGTATTCTTTTGCCGCAACGGTCTTCATCTCGGGTGTAACGATGCCTTTTCTGGCTGCTTCCATCTGTGTCTTGTAAGTTCTTTCCATATGTATTCTCCTCATATTTTGTATTTGGTTTTTAAGTCGTGTCCGTGATCTAACGGTCCTCTTCCGCGACCCAGATCAAGACCTGCCGTTATTGCTTCCGTGATATATTCTTTCGCGCGCGTGACTGCCTGCGGAACATCCATTCCCTTTGCAAGATTGCACGCGATAGCGCTTGATAAAGTGCATCCCGTTCCGTGCGTGTTTTCGTTATCTATTTTCTTCATCGCGAAAACATAAAACTCACCGTCGTGGTACAAAACATCATTTGCGTTTTCTTCCGAATGACCGCCCTTGATGAGCACCGAACATCCGCATTCTTTATTTATCTTTTCTGCGGCATTTTTCATGTCATCTTCTGCATTTATCTTCATGCCTGAGAGCACTTCTGCTTCCGGCACGTTCGGAGTAACAAGCGCTGCTAACGGAATGAGTTTTTCTTTTAAAGCTTTCACGCTCTCACTGTTAGACAGATCCGCGCCGCTCGTTGCAACCATGACAGGATCGACAACAAGTTTTTTCACGTTATAAAACTTCATTCTTTCAGCAATGATCTCCACCATTTCTTTGTTTGGTATCATGCCTGTTTTTACCGCATCGGGAACGATGTCTTCAAACACAGAATCTATCTGGTCTTTAAGGAAGTCACCTGTGGCGTTTTGTATTGATCTGACGCCCGTTGTATTCTGCGCAGTAAGCGAAGTGATTACTGACATTCCGTACACGCCGTTTGCGAGCATCGTCTTAAGATCTGCCTGTATTCCGGCGCCGCCCGAGCAGTCGCTTCCTGCAATGGTCAAAACCTTTTTCATCGGCTTCTCCTTAAGTCTTCAAATGCATCTTTAAGTTCTTCAGCGGCCAGCTTCGGGTCTGCTGCTTTCATGATCGCTGACACCGCGCAGATGCCTGCAATATCAATGCCTTTGAGAACACCGAGATTCGTGCTGTTAAGTCCGCCGATCGCATTTACCGGGATCGGCACGGCCTTTGTGATCGCATCCAGAGTTTCAGTTGAAGTAAGAACTGTTTTGACTTTGGTCGTAGTCGGATATATCGCTCCGACACCAAGATAATCAGCACCGTCTCCGTATGCTTTCAGCGCTGCTTCAACAGTCTTTGCGGTGGCACCAAGGATCTTGTTGTTTCCGATTAGCTTTCTTGCCTGTTTTACAGGCATATCCTCAGCGCCGACATGCACGCCTTCAGCACCTGACGCGAGCATGACATCTACCCTGTCATCGATGATTAACGGCACATTATATTCGCTTGTAAGTGCATGGACTTTCTTTGCAAGATCTATGTAGTCACGAGTCGATCTGTTTTTCTCTCGAAGCTGGATCAAAGTAACTCCGCCTTCCAAAGCAGACTTCACTCTTGCAAGAAATTCGTCTTCCTCATATATGGTGCTGTCAGTGATGAAATACATCGTGGGATCGAAGCTGATTTTCTTTTCGCTCATTGAATCTAAAAGTTTCACCATAAATGTTCCTGTTCCGTCTGCTATTCGCGCTGCATCTTCACCGCACTTCTTGAAAAATCTGCACGCATCAATAACGCTCTGGAAAGTGTTTTTGCGTGCAAGATAAGTCGCGATAACAGCGCCCAGCATACAGCCTGTTCCCGTAACGAAAGAAAGCATTTCAGTGCCGCCGTTAACTTCTGTAACCGAGCCTTCAAAGCCTACAAGATCTGCCTTTCCGGTGGCAAGAACTATCGCGTTAGTATCAGTAGTGATCTTCAGGATCGCACGACGCACGGACTCTTCGTCAATACCTTTTTTCGCATCGACTCCGATATCTTTATATGCATCATTTCCTATCGCTAAGATCTCGGAATAGTTTCCCTTAATGACTGCAAATCTGCCTTCGGAAATAAGATCTCTTACGAAGCTTTTTCGAAGTGCGGAACACGCGCTACCTACTGCATCAAGAACGACCGGAATCCCCTTGTCATTTGCGGCTTTGAGAGAGATCTTCATGGACGTCATCCTGACATCTGTGATGTTGCCGAGATTTATGAGCAAAGCAGACGCGGTCTTTGTTATCTCCTCAACTTCCAAAGGGTGCTCAGCCATAATCGGCTTGGCACCCAGAGCAAGAACAGCATTAGCTGTCTGATTGATCGAGATCGGATTGGTTATGCAGTGGATCAGGCAGGTTTGTGCTCTGTCTGTTTTTTCCATAAAGCACCTCCCGCAATGATCTTATGCTGCATCTTCTTAAGCACTCCGACATGCTGGAGTCTGTACAAAAGGATTGCCGCGATGCTTCCGCCGATCAGGGTGCCGCACGTAAAAGACGGCACGTAGAAAAACCATCCGAGGCCTTCTCTACCGCAGATGTAAGTCATGACCGGATAAGATACGATCGCACCGATTATTCCCGTTCCGACGATCTCGCCCAAAACGGCAGCCCAGATCTTACCCTTGGTGACTTTATAAAGTATTCCTGAAAGCAACGCGCCGAACACCGCACCCGTAAGTGCGAGCGGCGGAATGCCCATCACGCACATCCTGATGATGCCTATCAGCAATGCCACAAGAAACGCATCAACAGGGCCCAATAAAACTGCAGCGGTGATGTTGATCAGATGCGCCATCGGGCACATTCCCTCGATCCTCAAAAGCGGCGAGATCACAACTCCGATCGCGATCAGAAGCGCCATTACCGACAGTCTCAACACATTGTATCTTTTCATTTTTGTCTCCTTCCGGACACGAAAAAGGGAGCTGCCTGATCACTGACAACTCCCTTCAAAACACTCTGTGTTAAGCATCCCTACGTTGGCATTATCCAAATCAGGTTCTCGGTCGAAGGTCGCACCTTCCTCTCAGCCTGTATACAAGCTCCCGTTTCCGTATTCAATTTTCGAAAAGAAGATTACACTAACATAAACATAACTTCAAGAGGTTTTTGTCCCATTAATCGAAGAACATTTGTTCTTGTTTCTGATACAATATTATTAGCACGGCCTGCTTAATGGGGGCGGTTGCCTTCCGAGTATTTATCTACATCTTAGGTTTTCCTGAGAGAGTACTAAAGAAAGACTAACTATTAAAAGTCAATATGAAAAATGTAGCGTAAACGCTAGATGCATCGAACCTTGATAATTGCATAACGAAACAAGCACCACGAGGTGCTTTGGAAAACAAGTGGTATGAATT
>Ga0256404_1005341_pt1 | contig 22885 bp, 21 predicted proteins | sample RumenRJG_01DNA_FD_185990 | JGI IMG/M metagenome (GOLD analysis project Ga0256404, IMG submission 185990) | Bovine rumen microbial communities from Lethbridge, Alberta, Canada - RJG_01 | ecosystem: Host-associated > Mammals > Digestive system > Stomach > Rumen | place: Canada: Alberta | collected... | reverse complement strand
GCAAAGGTCTGCTGATCTATCATGTGGATTACGACTATACTGAGTGGATGAATAACAAGATTAACGTTGACGACAACCACTATCGATACAACCTCTTCCATGCTGATGGTAAGGACTATATGGCCTGGGATAAAAATAACAATGGTGAAGACGACAGCAAGTGGGTCGATGAGGGGCATTTGCACAATCAGTATCTGAGCACCTCGGCATATCCTTACACCAACCCAGAGACGCTGGTGGTTAACGCGAGCCTTACCAACGACTCCAATCCAGCAGCGACGCTCTTCACGGCGAATACCGATGGCCTGAAGCTGATGTCAAAGCCTATCACCAACATCCAGATGGCCGACGACGGTACCATATCCTTCGACTTTATGAAGGATCCCACTGCCATCAGTCATGTGCAGGCAGCTGCCGACGACAATGCCCCTTGGTACGATCTTCAAGGTCGAAGGCTCCAGGGACGTCCCGTCCACAAAGGCCTATACATCCATAACGGCAAAAAAGAAAGCATCCGCTAACAGCAGATGCTCTCCTTTTTTTACCTTTTTACCTTTTTACCTTTTCTAGTTTCTAAACACCAGCCCGTCTCCGAAGTCATCGACGATGATCGGTTTCTCACGATCCACCTCGTCACCAAGGATTTTCTTCGACAGGTCGTTCAGCACGAACTGCTGGATGGCGCGCTTCACAGGACGAGCACCGAACTCCGGGTCGTAGCCCTCTTCTGCCAGGTAGGCGATAGCGGCATCCGTCACCTGTAGGTCGATGCCCTGAGGTGCCAGCATCTCCGTCACCTTTCTCATCTGCAGACGTACCACATCACTGATCTGTTCCTTCGTCAGCGGCTGGAAGGTGATGATCTCATCGATACGGTTCAGGAATTCCGGGCGCATCGTGCTGCGCAGCTGTTCCCGCGTGGCGTTAGAGGTCATGATGATAATGGTGTTCTTGAAGTTCGCCGTACGTCCCTTGTTGTCTGTCAGACGTCCATCGTCTAGTACCTGCAACAGGATGTTGAACACATCCGGATGTGCCTTCTCGATCTCATCGAAGAGTACCACCGAGTAGGGCTTCCGCCTGACGGCCTCTGTCAGCTGTCCACCCTCGTCGTAGCCCACATAGCCCGGAGGCGCACCGATCAGACGGCTCACGCTGTACTTCTCCTGATACTCCGACATATCGATTCGTGTCATCATCGTCTCGTCGTTGAAGAGGTAGTCTGCCAGTGTCTTGGCGAGTTCGGTCTTACCTACACCCGTCGTACCCAGGAAGATAAACGAGGCGATAGGTCGTTTCGGATCCTGCAGACCAGCCCGACTGCGCCTGACGGCATCCGATACTGCCGTGATAGCCTCCTCCTGTCCGATGACACGCTTGTGGAGTTCATCTTCCAGATGGAGCAGTTTCTCGCGTTCGCTCTGCATCATCTTCGTCACGGGGATACCCGTCCAGCGGCTCACGACCTCTGCGATATCGTCGGCAGTCACCTCCTCGCGCACCAGCGAGTTGCCGTCCTGTGCGTTGGAAAGTTGTGCTTGGATTGATTTGATATCGTCTTCGAGTACCTTCAGTTTCGAGTAGCGTATCTCAGCCACCTTACCGTAGTCGCCCTCACGCTCAGCGCGCTCAGCCTCGTGTTTCAGACTTTCCATCTCCTGCTTATCCTGCTGGATCTTGTTGATGAGCTGCCGCTCACCTTCCCACTTGGCACGGAACTGTGTCTCCTGTTCGCGCAGTTCGGCGATGTCCTTGTCGAGTTGGGCAATCTTGGGCTCGTCGCCTTCGCGCTTGATGGCCTCGCGCTCGATCTCAAGCTGTGCCAGGCGGCGGGTGATCTCATCCAGTTCCTCAGGCACGGAGTCACGCTCCATCCTCAGCTTGGCAGCAGCCTCGTCCATCAGGTCGATGGCCTTGTCAGGCAGGAAGCGTTCAGATATATAGCGTTCCGAGAGTTGCACGGCAGCGATACAGGCATCGTCCTGGATACGCACCTTGTGGTGGTTCTCATAGCGTTCCTTCAGACCGCGCAGGATAGAGATGGCTGAGAGTTCGTCAGGCTCATCGACCATCACCGTCTGGAATCGACGTTCCAAAGCCTTGTCTTTCTCGAAGTACTTCTGATACTCGTTGAGCGTCGTCGCACCGATAGAGCGCAGTTCTCCACGTGCCAGTGCAGGCTTCAGGATGTTGGCGGCATCCATGGCACCCTCACCACCACCGGCGCCCACCAGCGTGTGGATCTCATCGATGAAGAGGATGATGCGTCCCTCCGACTTCGTCACCTCGTTGATGACGCTCTTCAGACGTTCCTCGAATTCACCTTTATACTTCGCACCAGCCACCAGCGCACCCATGTCGAGTGAGTAGAGCTGCTTGTCTTTCAGGTTCTCAGGCACGTCACCACGCATGATACGTTGTGCCAGTCCTTCGACGATGGCCGTCTTACCCGTACCAGGTTCACCTATCAGGATAGGATTGTTCTTCGTGCGTCGCGACAGGATCTGCAACACGCGGCGTATCTCGTCATCACGGCCGATGACCGGGTCGAGCTTACCCTGACGCGCCAGGTCCACGAGGTTCTTGGCGAACTTCTCCAGACTCTGGTAGTTGTCGTCGGCACTCTGGCTCTGCACCTTCTGCCCCTGGCGCAGTTCCTGGATGGCCTTCAGCATTTCCTTCTCTGTGCAGCCTGTGTCCTTCAGGATGCGCGCTGCCGTTGAGTTCACTTGCAGCAGCGCCAGCAGGATCGGTTCCACGCTGACAAACTCGTCACCCATCTTCTGGGCCGTCTCTTGTGCGCGCACGAGTACATTATTACTTTCGTTAGAGAGATATGGCTGTCCGCCTTGTACCCTTGGCAGATGCTGAATCTCCTGCGACACCAGCAGGTCAATCTGCTGTGTATTCACGCTGAGTTTCTGGAAGATGAAGTTCACGACGTCCTTCGCCTTCTCCATCACCCCTTTCAGGATATGCACAGGCTCTATTACCTGCTGCCCGCTCAGCTGTGCCGTGTTCACGGCCTGCTGCACGGCTTCCTGAGCCTTGATTGTAAATTTGTCTAATGTCATATTCGTTTCCTCCTATTTTTGTTTTGTATTTCTACTTTTCCTCCTTCAAGACTTGTGCCGCAGGTCTTTGATGTGTCATTTTGTCGGAAAATCAGACAAATCGTCAGCCATTTGATGAAAATCCATATAAATGGGGATTGCAGGAGTGGGGGAAAAGCCGTACCTTTGCACCCGATTTAGGATAATATGTATATGAAGAATAAGAATTTGATCGTGCTTTTCGCACTGGGCTGCCAGCTCTCAGGCCTGGCAACCCCTCTTAATGACCTCACGGATGAGGCTATCGCAGATACCAGTAAAGTTGTTGATTTAGACGAGGTGGTGGTGGTAGCACAGCCCAAGGAGCCTGTGCGCCTCCGCCTCCAACCTGTTAGCAGTAATGTCTTTGGCAGCGAACAGCTCCAGCAGCTCAACGTGCGTGACCTCTCGCAGCTCTCGCAGTACGTGCCTGCCTTCACGATGCCTGCCTACGGTTCGCGTCTTACCTCCTCGATGTATGTCAGAGGTATAGGTTCGCGCGTCAATAGTCCCGCTGTCGGCATCTACTACGACAACATCCCCCTGATGTCGAAGGCGGCCTTCAATAATCATTTCTATATGCTCGACCGTGTGGATGTCCTGCGCGGTCCTCAGGGTACGCTCTATGGTCAGAACACCGAGGGTGGACTCGTGCGTATCTACTCCAAGAACCCGATGAACTATCAGGGTACGGATATCCGTCTGGGCATCGGCACGGGCCTCTATTCGAATGTCGAGGTGGCCCACTACCATCGTCCCAGCGACAAACTCGCCTTCTCTGTGGCTGGTTTCTACAGCGGTCTGAAGGGCTTTATCAACAATGATAACTTCTCAGAGAAGAATGACAAGAGCAACGAGGCCGGTGGTAAGCTGCGCCTCATCTTCCAGCCTACGACGAAGTTGAAGTTCGACTGGACAGCCGATTATCAGTATGTCAATCAGAACGGCTTCGGCTATGGGGAATTTGGCCATGCTTGGTATGACACAGGCTTCCCAGGTTCAGATCCGTTTACGAAATTCACGGATGTGATGGACCCTGCCACCACCATCATGAACGGTTATAAGCGTAATATGTTCAATACGGGTGTCTCCATCGGCTACGAGACGGAGCAGCTGCTCTTCACCTCCACCACCAGCTATCAGTTCCTGAACGACGAGATGCTCATGGACCAGGACTATATGACGCCCGACTACCTGCGCCTCGAGCAGCGCCAGAAGATGAATGCGCTCACGCAGGAGTTCGTGCTGCGTTCTCACGACACAGGCCGTTGGCAGCACACGACAGGTCTCTTCGGTTCTTACCAGTGGCTCCGCACCGACGCCCCCGTCTTCTTCGGCGATGCCATCACGGGACCTATCGGCGAAGCTATCACCAGTGCGATGCGTGGTGCCATGCAGAAGTCGATGTATCCGCGTATGTATCAGCAGATGCTCGAGCAGATGATGGGCCAGGGCATGCCCGAGGCGATGGCTGCTCCCAAGGCTGAGGCCGCTGCCCAGGCTGCTGTCCAGAAGGCCCTCGACGGTGTCTCGATGAGCGCCGAGATGGCGGTGCCCTCCAACTACCGCACGCCGCAGCTCAACCTTGGTCTCTACCACGAGTCCAACGTGCTGCTCGCCGATCGTCTGAAGCTGACGCTCGGACTCCGTCTGAACTACGACTGGACGAAGATACAGTACGATGCCCTGGCCTATATGAACATGACGGGTGGCACCGCTGAGCGTCAGGCCACCTATCACCTCACGTCGCATGTCGCCGACAGCCGTTCCAAGTCACACACACAGCTGCTGCCGAAGTTCGCCCTCACCTATACCCTCGACGAGCAACTCGGCAACATCTACGCCCTCGTGTCGAAAGGCTACCGTGCTGGCGGCTACAACATCCAGATGTTCTCCGAGATCCTGCAGACCGACCTCAATGCGCATCAGCAGGACGCCATGCGTGGCGACTACGACGTGCAGCACACCCCACAGGACTACGACAATATCGAAGAGGTCATCGCCTATAAGCCAGAAGAGTCGTGGAACTTCGAACTCGGCACCCATCTGAACCTCTTCGACAGCCGTCTGCACTTCGACCTCTCTGTCTATTATATGAAGATACGCAACCAGCAACTCTCCATCATGTCGCCCATCTCCAACTACGGACGTATCATGACCAACGCCGGTAAGAGCCACTCCTGTGGTTTGGAGGCTACACTGCGTGGACGTGCCATCGACAACCATCTTGACTGGGCTGTCAACTATGGGTTCACCAATGCGAAGTTTGATGAATATGAAGAGACAGAGAATCTGAATCTAGAAGGTCTGAAGAGAATGCCTGTTCACCATGATTACTCGAAGAACTACGTGCCATACGTGCCGAAGCACACGATGAGTGTGATGGCCGACTACCATATCGGCAAATTCACCATCGGTGCCAACGTCTCAGGACAGGGTAAGACCTGGTGGGACGAGGCCAACACCTTCGCCCAGAAGTTCTATGCCCTGCTGGGTGCCCATGCCGACTACGACTTCGGACCTGTCGTCGTCACCCTCTGGGGCCGCAACTTGACCAACACACACTACAATACGTTCGCCGTCGCCTCCAGTGCTGCTGGAGGACTGCATTACTTTGCCCAGCAGGCGAACCCCATACAATTAGGAATGGACGTCAACATCCACTTCTAAACATCTATTCACTTACGCAAAGCGTTCTGGAAATCAAATTCCAGAACGCTTTTTTTGTTTATTACCCAATGCAGGATACAGTTCCCTTCTCGGAACATCTACTACTATGCGCTTTGTTCGTCCTTGAATAGTTTAAGCATGCTGTTGCGGTATTCGGCAGGTGTGACACCCATGGCGAATTTGAAGGAGCTGTTGAAGGCGTCTGTGCCAATAAAGCCACATTCCTTGGCGAGGGGCTCAATTTCTTCATGCGGATGCTCAATGATGAGTCGTGCACCGTATTCAGCCCGTAGGGAGTTGATATAATCAAGCGTTCTGTCGGGATCCTTATAGCGCGGCACCAGATTGCAGAATGTCTCTCGACTGACTCCCATAAACTTAATCAGGGCATCTTGGTCGAAAGCAGGATCCGTATAAGGTCTCTCCTTATTGATACGCGCATCCATCATCACAAAGAAGTTCTGCTCCCCGTCCTTCTGAACCGTCTGGGCCTCCTTTGTCTTTTTCAACTTGTACTTCAATATCGCCTCCTGTTCGTCGAGCGACAGAGCCCCGTCGCCTACTATGGCGCGGTAGTTGTCCAATGCCGTGAGAATGCGTCGGAGCTGCTCGTTTCGCTGACTGATAATCCTGTTATAACGTATACTGTAGCATCCCATCACGACAAGTACTATCACGACAAGAATCAGTAACACGATGATGTAATTAGCATCTGTCAGTGTGTAGCTGTGGGCGAAGCAAATAATATTCTCTATCATATTAATTAATTTAGTTTTGTGGAGAGTAATATATCATCGACGCAAATATACGAATAAATATTCAAAGATACAATAGCACAGACAAAATTTAAAATTTTTTTGACATACTCTATCCACCAACGACAAAGCGTCCTGGAATCAAACTCCAGAACGCTTTTCTTGTCTAATACCCCATGCATGTTTAGAGCCCCTTGATAAGGGGCGGCTATAATGCAGGGTTATGCTCCTATACATGATACGGTTCCCATCGCTGTCAGAATCGCCGTCGCAATAGAGGCGATAATCTGCACAATCCACTTAAAAGTTTCTTTCTTCGTCATAATCGGTTAATGGTTTTAATGGTGAATAGAATGGGGGAGGGCCGGAGCCCTCGCCCCTAGAGGTTAATCGCTTTCTCGGTATTAATCCTGATCAAGCCCATCATCCCCGCCACCGGGATTCTGCGGATCCCCTCCCGCGGTCTCTGAGCCTGTCGAAGAGCCAGAGCCTGTCGAAGAGCCGCCACCGCTCTGCGTGTTGCCACCACCCGCGGTCTCTGAGCCTGTCGAAGAGTCGCCCTCCGGATCCTCTACGGTGCCTGCGTCGGCAGAGGTTACACGCTTCACGATCTCACCGTTGCGGTCGTAGCAGGTGATCTGGATGGCGGTGTCGGCCAACTCATCCTTGAGGTCCTGCGTCGGAGTGAAGATGATGCGGCGGCTGGAGATCAGACCGGTCTTCACGTCCTCAACCTTCTCGACCGACTTGGCGCGCAGTCCGAAGCGCATCGTGCCCAGTCCGGGCAGAGCCACACTGTGACCTTCGGTCGCCCACGCCTTGATCACCTCACCGGCTGCATCCCAGCAAGCCTTCATCACACCTTGGCTCACGCCGCTGCGCAGAGCCGCCTCGCGGATCACCTTCGCCTGACTCAGTGCGATGTAGAGCTCGGGGCTCATCACATAGCGATATACGCCAGGATCGTTCTCGTCCTTACTGAACTTAATCTTTCGTTCAACTGCTTTTACTTTCAATGCCATAATACAAATACAATTTAAATGGTTAATAGATGTTTGTTAATAACTCGGCTTTGCCGCTTGGCTTGTCCAAGAATTTTACTTATCTCCGATTCGACTCCGTTTTGCGATTTCCCTAGGAAACACGTGCCCGCGCGCTTGGCAATTTTTGTCGCCCAGTTAGGCCGCAAATTTCGTCTTTTTTCGTTGACAATGCAAAGGTACAAAAATTTCAGATGTCTTCCAAATTTTTTCGCCAAAAAAGCACGCAAAAAAGCACGCACCGATTTTAGACACACCCAAAGTTCAGTCATTAGTCATTAGTCATTAGTCATTAAGGAATTCCAGACACCCCCATTTCGGCCACAATATAATAAAAATATATTTTTATTATATTGTGAGCAAAGAGACACTATCCACAAATCGTTAATGACTAATGACTAATGACTATAATGACTAAAAAAATCCCTCATTTAAATTTGGCGAAGTCGAAAAAATACTTTATCTTTGCAGATAATTAAAAACCCGAAACAAGCATGAATATCCAAAGAATGCGATTCGCAACAGATGCCGAGAAGATGTGTAACTTCTTCTTAGTCAGGCTGTTACTTGTTTTAGGGGGGGGGTAAATCTAAAAGATTTAAATTCTCATCTTACCCAGTTAAACTTACTTACGATTTCACGCCCGTCGCAACAGCCTCGGGTTGGATATCTTGTGTCCAACCTTATCTAATCTAACCCTATGACAGACTACAAAGAGAAGTATCAAGAGGCCAGAAAGACCATCAGTGAGCAGAAAAAAGTCATCAAAAAGCAGGAAAAGTTTATCGAAAAGCTGTGCTTAAAATTGGCAGAAAAGAACAAAAAAGCGCTTTTTCATGACAAACAATCCCTCAAACATGCTTTGCAGGAGCTGAAAGAACTAAAATCGGAAGTCCTTCGACAGAAGATCATCCTCCAAGAAAAAGACGAGGCGATCTTCCGGCTTACCAACGCCATTCACCGCATGCCGCTCTCCGATACCCAGAGCAAGACGATTGTGCTCGAAAAGGCCGAACCCTTCATCCGTCCTGCCGCCTCAGATACAGCCACCAATTATCTGCCTTCGCGCCTTGCGACGCTGCTTAACTGTGGCGTCGATAGACTCTATTTGCGAAAAAAAGACACTGATGCGCTATTTGATGGCGGCATCGAGACCATCTATCAACTCGTCACTACACCGCGACAGGAACTTGAACACCTACCGGGCTTGACCGTTTATGGCCTGAAGAAGATAGCCGACAAGCTGAAAGCCCAGAACCTCTCACTCGAAATGAAGATCCAGTACCTCCCCGACAAAGACAAGTACATCAGACTCATTGGATAAAACAATCTAGAAACAACTATTTATGGATAAGAAAGAACCTGGCTACGTATATATACTGACAAACCCGAGCTTCCGAGAAGACTGGGTGAAGATTGGTAAGAGTTCTCGTCCTGTAGATGTCAGGAGCAAGGAACTCGACAATACGGCTGTGCCTCTGCCTTTTGAAATCTTCGCAACGATGAAGACTGCAAAGTATAATGAGGCGGAAAAGTTGGTTCATCGCTACATCGAGCGTTTTACCAATCTTCGTATTCGCAATAATCGTGAGTTCTTCAATGTTCAACCTGAAGAAGCTCTTGAAATCTTCCGAGAGGTTGCTTCGCTTCTGGATGATGCAGAGATAGACGAGTTTTATAGAAACGGCATTAAAGGCGGTGACTCAAAAACATATAAATCCGAATCCGTATCACGCCCAAAACAGTCAAAGGCACCAAGTTCAGAGAACAAAGTCTGGCTGATTCCATATAACAAAAAATACTACGACTTGAAAGGATGCTATGATAAAATCGGCGAGGTGTATTGGACTCAGCATTGTCGATTTCAAGCCGGTGACACAGGTTATATTTATGGTTCATCTCCAGAAAGCGCCATCCGGTTTAGCTTCAGAATAAAAGAGGCCGATATGCCCTTTGATCCGATTATGGATCAGGATGATGAGTTTGTAAAATACGGAGACAATAAAGATAATTCTGCTCGTAAAGATAATCTTTATGCCCACATGATACTTACAGGAGAAACAACAAACAAACGGCTCTCACTTGCCAACCTCCTTGATAGAGGATTAAAAGGTGCACCTATGGGAGCTGTTAATCTTTCAAAGAAAGAAATGAAGGATTTACTATTATATATTAACGACAATTTTTAAGAACGAAAATGGATTAGCAGAAACATGGAAGAGCAGCAGATAAAGTCACGACAACGAGTAGCCGAACGTGGAGAGGTGTTTACTGCCGAGCGAGAGGTAAATGCTATGCTCGACTTGGTTAAACAGGAGACGGAGCGTATAGACTCCCGCTTCCTGGAGCCAGCATGTGGAAATGGCAACTTCCTCGTAGAGATTCTGCGTAGGAAACTGGAAGTTATCAGACGCCAGTACCAAAAACAATTGAGTGAACTCGAACTGCAAACCACTATTGCCCTGAGCAGTATCTATGGTGTTGACATCATGAAAGACAATGTGGAAGAATGCTGCCAGCGATTACTCGACATTGTTTGCAATTGGTATGCAGATGTTCATCCTCAACAGAAAGCGGCATCCGAGAAGCTGAAAGCCATTTGGTCTTACCTTCTTCATCGAAATATACTTTGGGGTGATGCATTAACCCTTCGTGAGCCTGTTAGCGAGAAAGCCACAGTCATAGAAAAACAAAATGCGAAACCTATCACCTTTAGCGAATGGTCTTTCATTCGCGATATGGTGATTCGTAAGGATTTCCACTTGGCAGCTCTTGTTCAAGCTCAGTCTGCAAGCGTTCCCTTTGTGAAAAACGATCAGGGCGGCGAGGTCTATCTGCCTCCTGAACCTATTAAAGAATATCGTCCTATTCATTATTTGAAAATATCTACCTATTATGATACTAAGCAATAATTACAACCCAGATGTTTTGACCTGTCTGGCCAACTTGTCGAACGATGAGGTGTTTACACCGCCTCAGGTGGTTAACCGTATGCTCGATATGTTGCCAGCAGAATTGTTTCGGAGTAAAGAAACAACATTCCTCGATCCAGTAAGCAAGAGTGGTGTTTTTCTGCGTGAGATTGCCAAGCGGTTGATGATTGGTTTAGAGAGTCAGATACCTGACATTCATGAACGAGCCGACCACATCTTCACCAAGCAACTCTTTGGAATTGCTATAACGGAACTGACTGCACTCACCAGTCGTCGTTCTATCTATTGCAGCAAGTACGCCAACGGGCAATATTCTATTTGCCGCAAATTCAAAGACGAGGATGGAAATCTTCGCTTTAGGGCAATAGAGCATACATTCATAGATGGGAAATGTAAGTATTGCGGTGCCCCGCAATCTTTATTTGGCAAGAAAGTCCGCAAGGACTTAGAGAGCCACGCGTACGAGTTTATTCACACAGACAAACCAGAAAGAATATTTGGAAAGATGAAATTTGATGTTATCATAGGAAATCCACCGTACCAGTTGAGTCGTGCAAGCGAAAAAACAACAAATAATGGAGCTTTTGCTTCAGCAATTTACCCGTTATTTATAGATAAAGCACTTGCTCTTAACCCTTCTCATTTGATTATGATTACACCGAGCCGTTGGATGACAAAGGCAGGGCAAGGTATATCTGATGCATGGGTTGATAAAATGCTGCAAAGTAATCATTTTGTAGAAATGCACGACTATTTGGATGCAAGTCAGTGTTTCCCAGGTGTAGAAATTAAAGGAGGAGTTAATTACTTCTTATATGAAAGAAATTATGAAGGAAAATGCAAGTATTTCTTAAACACTAATGACGGAGAATATTCAAGGTTTGACTATCTTGATAATGTTGGCGCTGGCATAGTAATACGTGATCCTTTAGCTTTGAAGATTTTGAATAAAATAACTTCTGTGGAAGGGAATTATTTTACTAAGAAGTCATTCTATAGTTGTGTAAGCCCAAAGCATTATTTTGATAAAGATGAACAACTTAGTTCGAATTGGACAGGGTATTCAAAGCAAAAAGATGATAAACATAATATCAAATTCTTTGTTAATAAGAGACTTGAAAGTTGCGGCTATGGCTGGATAGAAGAATCGGATATACCTAAAGGACATAACGCTATACCTTTACACAAAGTCTTTATACCTAAAGCCGGTGGTTCAGGAACCGATCAAATTATTCTTGGAAAACCAATTTATGGTGAACCTTATAGTGTATGTTCTTATACATACATCTGTATTGGATATAATCAGAAATTCACCAAAGAAGAGTGCGATAATGTAATTTCATACATTAACACTCGTTTCTTTAGGTATTTGGTTTCTATAAAAAAGAAGACTCAGGATGCTTCAAGAGATGTATATCAGTTTGTCCCACTCCAGGACTTCTCTCACCCATGGACTGACGAGATACTTTATGAAAAATATGGGCTAGAGCAGCCAGAGATAGACTATATAGAGAGTATGATACGACCAATGGAATAACAATTATGGCACAGAGTAGTTTCTTCCCAAGGCGTCCAGATTTAACGCCACAAATATATGCCTACAGCGACCCACAATATGAGGGGATGCTGAAAGTGGGCTATACGGCTCATGATGTTCAGAAACGTGTTGCTGACCAATATCCAACGAAGCGACCAGGTGACAAATTGCCTTATAAGATAGTTTATCAGGACAGCAGCGTCAGAGAAGACGGGACAGCCTTCACTGATAAAATGGTGCATTGGTGGCTCAAAAAGAATGGTTTTGTAAATACAGGCGGCGAATGGTTCCGTTGTACTGCAAGCGACGTGCGTGCAGCTATGTATGCTTTAAAGAGTGGCACTGAGAATGATGAACATCGGACCGAAACGTTCGGGATGCGCGACGAGCAGCGAGAGGCTGTGAACAAAACCGCAGCATATTTTAAAAGCTATGAGCGAGAAACCGGCAGAACGCCTCACTTCCTTTGGAACTGTAAGATGCGTTTTGGTAAGACCTTCACTGCCTACCAGTTGGCCAAGAAAATGGAATGGAAGAGAATACTTGTACTGACATTCAAACCAGCTGTTGAGAGTGCTTGGGAAGAGGACTTGAAAACTCATGTGGATTTCAAAGGTTGGCAGTTTATCTCTCGTACCTCAGAACTGACATACGAAAAAGCTGACCATAGCCGACCTATCGTCTGTTTTGGATCGTTCCAAGACTATTTGGGAAAGAATAAAGCTGGCGGTATTAAACTGAAAAACGAGTGGGTTCATTTAGTGAACTGGGATGTGGTGATTCTCGATGAATACCATTACGGCGCTTGGCGTGAAAATGCGAAGGATCTTTTCTATAACGAAGACAAAGCAGAGCAACAGGCACAGGACGGCGAGGCTATCGATTACTTCGACGAGGATAATATGCCAATTACAACCAAACACTATCTATATCTTTCAGGAACACCTTTCCGGGCTATCGCTTCAGGTGAATTTATCGAAGAACAGATATTTAACTGGACATATAGCGACGAGCAACATAGGAAGGAAAGTTGGGTAGGTGAAGGCGAAAATCCTTACGAAATGATGCCCCGCATGGTATTGATGACCTATCAGATGCCCGATGATTTGGTTCGAGTAGCAAAGGAAGGAGAGTTTGACGAGTTCGATCTGAATGAATTCTTTGCTGCTGATATTCCAGAAGGAGGAGATCATAATTTTGCAACCTTCCGACATGAGGAAGAAGTGCAGAAATGGCTTGACCTGATACGTGGTGCCTATCGCGAGCATATCAAAGAAGATCTCACGTTGCGTAATGAAAAGCAAAAGCCGCCAATGCCTTTCAGTCATGCACCTCTGCTGAGAATTCTGAACCACACATTCTGGTTTCTGCCGTCGGTAGCTTCATGTTATGCAATGCGGAATCTTCTTGGAGAACGCAACAACGTATTCTATCATGATTTCAAAATAGTTGTGGCTGCAGGCACAGAAGCTGGTATTGGTGTCAATGCACTACCGCCAGTTCGCAAAGCAATGGATAACCCATTAGAGACTCGTACTATTACGCTATCATGTGGAAAGTTGACAACTGGCGTAACGGTTAAACCTTGGTCGGGTATCTTTATGCTAAGAAACAGCAGTTCGCCTGAGACTTATTTTCAGGCAGCTTTCCGAGTTCAGAGTCCTTGGGTCATCAACAATCCTACGGATGATGATCCCAATCGTTATGATATCATGAAGCGTGAGTGCTATGTGTTCGACTTTGCACCGAACCGAGCATTACGTCAGATTGCAGACTATTCGTGTCGCCTAAATGTAGATGAGACTCAGCCAGAGAAAAAGGTTGAGGACTTCATTAAGTTTTTGCCTGTGCTGGCCTATGACGGTATGCACATGAAGCAGATAGATGCAGCTGGCATTCTTGATATCGCTATGAGCGGAACGTCAGCTACATTGTTGGCCCGTCGATGGGAGAGTGCATTGCTTGTGAATGTCGATAATATCACTCTGCAGCGCCTTTTGAACAACTCTGAAGCAATGGCGGCTCTGATGGCCATCGAAGGATTCCGTTCGCTTAACAGAGACATTGAAACAATCATCAACAAGAGTGAAGCTGTGAAAAAAGCAAAAGCTAAGGCTAACGAGAAAGAGCTAACAACTAAAGAGAAACGTAAGTTGACGGATGATGAAAAGGAAATGAAATCGCTCCGCAAGCAGATACAAGATAAACTCATCAAGTTTGCTACTCGTATTCCTATCTTTATGTATCTGACAGACTTCCGAGAACAGTGCCTGAAAGATGTTATTACTCAATTAGAGCCAGGACTATTTCATAAAGTAACAGGTCTTACGGTAAAGGACTTTGAGTTGCTTGTAAGTCTAAATGTGTTCAATTCAGCTTTGATGAATGATGCTGTCTATAAGTTCAAACGCTATGAGGATGGTTCGTTGGAGTATATTGGATTCAACAACTCCATGAAGTCCAATCAGCGTGTTGGCGGATGGGACAGTACTCTGCCGCGTGATGTGTTTGAAGAGTTGTATTTCGTAAATGAGGATAGATAGTGAATATTAATTATAGTGACGAATTAATCCGTTTGTTGGAAGAGATAGAGACCAAAATAGAGTATCTTGAAAATAGTTCCAACCTTGCGTTCGAGTTGATAGAATACGATACAATTAAAACATTCCACAATTATAATTTGTGTTTTAAAAATTTTAAAATAACATTTAACCATAGTTCAGCCAGTCAGCTTCTGCTATTCATTAAAGTCGTGAATACTCACTTTGAATTGAGCAAACGATATGAAAAGCTATTTAGGAAACAACTAAGCGAATTGTTAAAAATACTAGATATTGAGCATGATTGTGTAATAACTTTGTCTCCTGTTATATTCTGCGAAGACAGAAATTCAGATGTCCTTGACGCTTACAAAAGATTTTGTAAGCATAATACTGATGAGAGAGGTAAGCCACTTTATGACATAGTTTTAGATAGAGATTATCACTCAGAGGAAATAGATGGAAAAGAAGTACCTGTCAACTTCTATAGATTTCGCAGCGATAACCTCAATAAATATCTCTGTGATATTTTTTTTAGTTTATATAAAAGCTTACTATATATGTTTGACCTCGTTTGTGCTGTATGCACTTATCCAAGTGCACTAATAAGTGATGAAGTGCTCGACAAAGAAGAGTTATTATGTTCACTTGAAAATGAATTACGTCAGTATGCCAAAGAGGTCGGTAGTAATGTTGAACGTGACTTAAGGAAAATAGCTCAGAATTTAAAATCTTCCAGAAGTTCTCCACTAACATCAGAGGTGTGGGGTAAAGTGATGGATGAGGAAGATAAACTATTTGATTTAGCTATTAATGGCTGTTTGGGAGAAACTGAAGAAAAACAACTTGAACACATTTCTGCGACAAAAGAACAGTTGATAGACAACTACTCTTTATTACAAAAAATAAAATCTACATGTCTTGATGAGGAACTTTTCGATATAAGACTGTCTGTTGAAACCCACAATTTGCTCTTATCTCTAAATGCTGATAATCTCGAACTTTTCTACGAGCTAGTTCTCAGACGAAATATCATACAGCGTGAGATGTTTCCTGATAAATTGAAAGCACAATATGAAGAATGGTTAAGTCAGACAGAAGAACAGCAACTTGATGAAGATACGGAATTGACCGCCGCTCGTCAATCAAAGCTGAACGAGATAATCGGGATATTTAAGAATGGTAACTGGAAGACGCCTGCCACAGCTGATAATATCGAGTTATTAATGAATGTGATATTTGGCAAAGATAAATCATTACTAGAAGAAGGTGATGTCGATAATTGTGAGAATATGTGGGCTTTAATAGAAGGTGGAAGTGGTGACAGAATGGTGATAATGCCTGCTAATCTTGCAGGATATTTTGCTGAAGAGAACTTGCTTGCCGGATCGCCTAAGGTAATTAGCAATGCACTTTTCGGCAACGGCAATCAGGTAAACAATATCAATAAAGGAAATTCAAACCGTTGCAGCGCAGCCTTTACGGTGATAATACCATTTTTAAAGAAATACATCGATAAGATTATACGTCAAATATAGTTCTGAACAGAATTCTGAGACAATTCTGAATCGCCAAGCAGGTTTTAGCAATTTGTTTGGCGATTTTTATTTTTCTTATTATCAGTGCTTTACAATAATTCTAAAATTAATTCTGAGAATTATTTGAATTTTATAGCTCAGTTCTAGAGAACTCATACCTTTGCCAGCGAAATCAGTCAGGAACGGGTCTCAATAAACACCCAGACCGCTGAGATCGCTAATACATTTTTTTAATTTTTAATTTCAAATTATTATGGCAAAGAAGAAATTTAAGAAGGATTACAAGAAAGTAACCTATCGTGTGATTGAGCAGGATCTTAGTTCAGAACAGCGCATTGACGGCGTCGCAATGTCGATATTGGAGTGTCTGGAAGAGCGTGTAAGTGATGAACTGTTGGAGCTGTTGAAGGAGATGTTGCTTGGCTTCAGTGAAGACATGCAGCTGGAAATCGCTGACGATCTTTTGGATTTCGTCCATAGTCACGTTATTCACACTACGGGGTGTATTTCTGCTGATGCGGTGCTCAGCTCATGTTATCAATGGATAGCTGTAGAGAAAGGCATAACGATTGTTAGGAAGTAATCAATAATCCGAGGTTTGTGGGATGTTTCTATAGAAATAAAACGCGCGTCATCCACACACATCTCACAAAACATTCGGAGCAAATGAAAGAGATTACCCTTCGCGTGCCTGATGATATGGCACAACTGATTGAACTCTGGGCAATGCGTATTCCAGAGATGGAGATTGTGAGCCGTCAAGACTCGACTGAATATGGACTTGACGAGATGAACCGCAGAATGGCTTGTGCGCTCTCCACACTTTTGGCGAATGGGGCTATTCGCTTTAATTACGACTACACTTGGATTATGGTGGCCATCAATGATGGCGCAATCAACGGGTTGGGCAGTTTTCGTTCGCCTCAGAGATTCATGGACTATCTCAAAGAGCTTGGGGTGGAGCATGTGCCCAGTCGTACGACACTCAGTACCTGTTTTAATAAGGTGATAGGCTCGTACCCCAATTGGGAGTTTATCGACACCCAAGATCCCCAGGAAATCCTTAGGCGTAAAAACATCATCAATCAGCTGATCAGTGCTTTGAATAAGGCGAAAATCAAAGAACCTGAACAGAAAGCTGAACAATAACGGCAAGGGGCTGAACAATAAACGGAACATGGGAAAATTCATAATAATCAGCTGAAAACATATTCCTACCTTTGCAATGTCGAAAGACAAAAAGAGTTCTTTGAGCTGCGCGATCTTTGAAATGTTGATACAGTAATAAGCGTTTTTCATAATTTAGGCTTTTTATCATTGATGAGTAGTTTTTGCGGTGAAGCGTCACCGGCCAGCCGTCTGGTGCGAGAGCATAGGGCGGATTTTTAAAAAGAGAGTTTGTTCACATTATTAATAATTTAAAAAGAATTTTATTATGGGAAATTTACAAAATTTGGTTGAGAACACCAAAGATTTTTTGGGGGACAACACCCCAATGTTTAGGGATCTTGACAATATGCCTAAGAGGCCTGAAGATCAAGAACTCATGACGCACATGAGAATGCTTTATGGTCATGTGGACTGGGAAAGCCTGATTGTGGAGGTGGATCCGATATTTATAAAGCTTCTGAACAATGCAAAGGGATTATTTATAAATGATCAAGAAGTCTTGAAGACGATGCAGATAGGCGACCATGTTGCTCTTCTTAATGCGGAGACGAAAGGGCCTCTGGCCTATTCCGACTTTATGTCAGACCTTGCAGATATTGAAATCCTGAATAAGAAATCAGCTGTCAGCCAGGCTGCATACTTCTTTGTGTTTGACTTGTTTGACTCTGGCTTCGGATTTAAAAGGTTTGCGCCTTATTTCCTCATAGCTTTCAGGTTGGCGCTGTTAGAAGGAGTGATGGCAGACGAGGAACGTTTCTCAACTGAGAGAGTCGAGCAGGTTTGGAAAAAGACTTTTTCTTTGGTGATGGCCAGTACTATTCAGCATCTAATAGACCAGACAACCGATGTTGATAAAGGTTATCTGTATATACCATTCAATCCTTATGAGTCTATTATTTCCGACTATTTAGAGAATGTAGAGTTATGAAAAAAACGACGACGGTGAAGAACGACTTCGGCGTTGCGGTGAAGAAGTGCTGCATGTCGTGCGCTCATAGAGACTGCACCAGACTTCGGGTATCACGATACTGCAGTGAGCATCACAAAGAGGTCGGTCGCTATGATGTCTGCGAGGAATGGCAGATGAGCGACCAGATGAAGGCGGCCGGTAAAAGCGGCGGGAAGATCAAGCGCCGAAAATACTTGGCTTATCTCGCATCGATAAGGGAAGAGGAGGCGCTGGCCAGACAACTGGGAGCGGGCTTTCTACCCAAATCGGTCGAGGCAATCAGAAGTGAATTCGAACAGGAGCATGGCTCCATTTTTATTAACATCTAAAAATTTTAATTTATCATGCAAACAATGCTTTTAAGAGTTGTAAGTAGCGGTGAGAAAATCTCCGTGAGAAGTGAGAAGTCAGAAACTGGTATGCTTGACAAGCGTACTATCGTTCTAAAAGAGCTAGGCGGCGATTTCGAGAGCACCTATGTGGTATCTGCTCTTGGGAATTTAGCCTCAATTGAGTTCCATAAGGGCGATTTGGTATTTGCGACACTGAAGTTTCAAAGCCATGAGCACAACGGACAATTGTACATGGACATAGTGGCAAAAGAGTTGGTAAAAAAGTAAATAGTGTTTAACCTGAGTTGAAAGAACGAGCGGAGAAGTATCGATGAAATGAGCTCAACTACCTTCGCTTTTCCAAGGCTCGCAATTTCAACAAATTATGGAGAAAATTTCTAACAAAGAGTTTAAGACAACGACGCTGAGTGCAGAGGTGGCAATCAGCAAGACAGAGACTGGAATGGATTATGTTCAGGTGATGCCTGACAATCCGCGTGTAGGACTATTTAAGCCGTTCTGCGGCTGGGGGCGAGGGCAATTGCTGAGCAATGGCTCGTTTGACTTCCTGCGCAAGAAACGCATCAGGAAGAAGCCAGAACTGAAGCTGAAACACAGTAGTCTGTCGTTTGGGCACGACGGTTTCGACCGCTATATCTTCTATCTGCCCAGTGGGCAGCGCTATGAGTTTGCAAAGCTGCTCTTGAAGGAAGTGATGCAGGCCATCAAGTTTATGAATAACCGTGAGGAAGGAGGAAAAGAATGACAGTAGCTTTTAATACGCAACACACGGGTGACCGCAGCAGGGATCATCGTGGCTATGCGGAGCCTTTCACTTCGGAGCAGGTTGACGGCCTGCTCTCCGAAGACTGGCTGAGGCGCATGGTGGGCGATATCCGCAACGGTCAAGAGGAGTTGAAGGACAGGCTGCCTTACGTCTGTCCGCACTACGGGCGCTTCAAGGACAACCATAGGTCGCAGGCGAACATCATCCCCGAGGCGTTCACGTTTATGACCTGCGTGGATGTCGATGACAAAGAGTTGGTGGAGCCTGCTATCGAGCGCACAAAGGAACTGATAGCCGACGAGGATTCTGACTGGCAGGAACTGATCCTGCGCATGGACTATTCGGCTCGTAAGAAACTGCACATCTGGCTCCGTCTGCCTGTGGGTAAGACGATTGCCGAGACACAGCAGGAATTCTGTGACGAGATCGGAGTGCCTTACGATGAATGTTGTGTCACACCCGAGCGATTCATATTTTTAACGGGAATCGATGAAGAGATCTATCGTTCGCCGCTATGGATTAAGGATCTCTCGGAAGAGGAGATTGAGGAGCGTCGCGAGGCTTATCTGAACCGAGGGCTCGATGTGGACGGCAGAAAATTACGCAAAGGGGGTAACACGCAGGGGACAGTCCCTCAGTGCTCCACAAGTTCCGCACAGCAGGGACAGTCCCCGTGCGTTGCAGAGGTGGCTTTGGGGGCTTCGTTGGCAGCGTTTGACCTCTGTGCCGAACAGGCTGGTCTGAATCCTGCGGAGATGGATCTCTGGGGCGTACACAACTGGCACGCAAACCTGATGGCCGTACTCTCAATCGGTGTCGCCAAACTGATGAGTCGTGAACAGCTCAGGGCTGTTGTTGCCCAGCGTCTGCCGAACTACTCGCAGACCGAAGACTGCGGCAAACTCATCGACTATTTCTACGAGAAATATGATGCCGACAAGGGCTTTATGAATACAGCTCTGCGCGAGATCAATGCGAAGGCACAAAAGTCGGGGGCAGAGGAATCGGCAGGGTTCGTCGATCTGGATGAGGAGTCGGAACTGCCTCGATTGCCGAGGATGCCTCTGGGCGTGAGAGACTCCATTGACGCTGCTGGAAAGGCGTTGGCGATGCCCGTGATAACGGCCATCTGTCCTTGTATCGGGGCTTTGGCGACAGGCGTGGTGCTCGACGTTCATGGCCAGAAGAAGGGGCTCAACCTCATTGCCTATATCGCCGGAGACCCAGCCAGCGGCAAGGGGTCTATCGACCCGCTGATGGATGCCTGGATGTGCGAGGTGAAGGCCGTCGATAAGATGTATCAGGATCAGGAAGACGAGTGGCGCGCCAAGATGCGAGCATCGAAGAACAAGAAGGAACAGCCCGAAGAGCCGAAGTTGCCCGTGAGGTTTATCACCTTAAATAATACGGTGGCCAATCTGGCTGAGCGACTGGCAAACGTAGTGGGGAAACATGCCTTCTCGTTCACCCCTGAGGCTGATACAGTCGCCCAGAAATGGAAGTCGTCGGTGAGTGATTTCTCGGTGATGCTCCGTCAGAGCTATGATGGCTCACGCTACGACCGTGAGGCTCGCAGTCCAGAGGCCGTAAACGTCCATATCGAGCATTTGTTGTGGAACGTTACGATGTGCGGCACGCCCGATGCACTCTATCGTGTGGTAACGAATTATACCGACGGTTTTCAGAGCCGTATCGCATTGGCGAGGACACCCGACAACACTTACTGGCAGTTGGAAGACAAGCCCAACGTGCTCACGCCCAAGCAGGAGGAGCGTATCAGGCAAGTGGCCCATCTGCTGCCGCTGATGCAGGGTGAGATCGTGCTGCCCAAGTTGGAGACAAAGGGTCGGGAATGGTTGGAGAAAATCCGATTGGAGACGATGATGAACGACGACCGGGTGAAAGCCCGTCAGCGCATCAGAATCTGCGTGACGACCCAGCGAATGGTCTGCTGTCTGATGCTCTGCAAGGTGTGTGAGCAGCTCATCCAGAAGCACGGGCTTAACGGTGCGGAAGTGCAACTGAAGCAGAACCCCAACCTCTGGAAGGAGATGCTGCTGAAGGCACAGACGCCTCAGATGCTGGGCACCTACGACGTGATAGCCGACTCGCTGATGGAGAATGCGCTCTACTTCTTCCGTCATCGCATTGAGAATGCCTTTAATAGTCGCGACTATGCAGGCAAGGTCAACCAACGAAAAAGAATAGGCAAGAACGACACCATCTTCCAGCGGTTGGATCATCAGTTTACTTTCGAGCAGGCGATGCAGCAGTCAGTTGCTATCAAAGGCGCCGATGTGACAATTAACAGTGTTCAGCAGATGCTGAAGAACTGGGGTAAACAAGGACTGATTGAACAACTCGAAGATGGGAAGTTCAGAAAAATGGAGTCAGTCATTAGTCATTAGTCAAAAACAAACTTTAAATATTATGAACGAAGTAAGCATTAATAAACAAGCAAAACTCTCCGAGCACTTTTCGCTCGGGGAGTTGACAAAGACCAAGCATGTGACAGCGGATAAGAACATCCCGAGTCACGAAGTGATTGAGAACCTGAAGCGGCTCTGTTGGTGGCTGGAGGAGCTACGATATAGCTATAACACGCTGTACTGTTTGAAGCCTGGGGAGGATTATGAGACCTCGGAGAATGTCGAGGGGATTGTCGTGAACTCTGGCTATCGCTCGCCGGCAGTGAATAAGCTGGCGGGTGGGGTAGCGACCTCGAACCATGTGACGGGCTGTGCGGTGGATATCCGCTGCGTGGGTAAGGAGCAGATGATCCGCTATGCCAGTATCTTGCTGGATATTGCGGATGGTACGGGGAAGGAGTTCGATGAGCTGCTGCTGGAGCAGCATGGGAACATCTGCTGGGTGCACTTCGCGGTGAGGCCGCCCTCGCAGCAGAACAGGAGGAAGATTCTATTCTTGCACCCTTCAGGTTCTTGAATCGAGTGAGGTGGGGGAGAAAGAATCAGGGCTCGCTAAGTGGCGGGCCCTGATTGCGTTTGGTTATTCTACAAACTTGATGTTGTAGCGTTCGTTGGAGTTGTAGTCTCGGTCTTTGTCCTTGCCAAAGTATTCCAGCAGGTACTCCTTGTCTTTTTGCTGGGTGACGCGGATGAGCACTTCTCTGTAGGTCACTTGTCCATTCTCCAGATAGCTCTCGAAGGCATTGTAGGCCGTTGTCTCCTCGTTGCTTTGCTTGCTCTTCACCAGCTTGAATGCCGATAGGTTGCGCTGGCTCTGGGCGATGTCGATATAGAGGCTGTCGGCCACGAATCTGAACAGCAGTTCGCCACTCTGGGAGATGTACTTCCCCTTGGGCTCGATGGCGTGTGACTCAAACGCACAGCACATCATCAGAAATAGGAATAGGTATTTCTTCATACGCTGCAGGTGATATTACATGGTTACTTCCACGGTGTGCTTGCCGGGAGCGTAGGGGATGACGGTGCCATCGACCTTCTGGCCGTCGAGGGTGATCTGCTTCACGCCCTTCTGCTGGCCATTGGGATGGATGGTGATCTCGTATTCGGCCTCAC
>Ga0256404_1005340_pt1 | contig 22890 bp, 17 predicted proteins | sample RumenRJG_01DNA_FD_185990 | JGI IMG/M metagenome (GOLD analysis project Ga0256404, IMG submission 185990) | Bovine rumen microbial communities from Lethbridge, Alberta, Canada - RJG_01 | ecosystem: Host-associated > Mammals > Digestive system > Stomach > Rumen | place: Canada: Alberta | collected... | reverse complement strand
TAATACCCGACATGCTGAGGGGCAACGAAATCCTTCCAGTCTCTTGCCTTCCTCACCATCTGTTCCCATGTCAGAGTCAGCTGCTTCCCTTCACCCATGTGCCAGAAGGCATACAGATAGCGCAGCCGTTCCGTCCCGTCCATGGGGATCAGAGCACTTTCCATTTTGCTGAAGTTGACTGTCAGGTTCGCCTCGATCGACCTGAAGTAATCCCGAGCAGCTCCGACATCTTTCTTTTTGACGGAGAGCACAAAGATCCGCACCTGGGTAAGCCCGGAGTGTCCTTCCAGCACCCGGTCGGAAATGTACTTGTTGAAGGACCGTACCATTTCGGAGAACTGCCCATCCTTCTCCCGGATGAAGACATCCCTTCGGACCTGTTCCATGTCCTGGTTGTTATTGATCATGAGAATCTTAAAGCTGACATTCAGGCTGTTCAGCATCAGGCAGTAACGCCTGAGGAAGTCGTCTTTCTCCAGATCATCCATGGTCGCGAAGTTCGTGTCCAGAAAGAGATATGCCTTATCAAAAAGAACCTCAGCTCCCTCCGGCTTCTCCTCCAGCTGACAGATCCCGTCCTTCGAGATCCGGCTGATTGGGATCAGCTGCTGGACCGTCTTCGGCAGCCGGTACAGAGGCTGCGTCAGCTCCTTGTATTCCTTCATCGCCTTCAATCGATCTCACCTCACTTTCCGCTTCACTGCTTCCTGTTGTGTAGCCCCCTGCTTTGTTCACCAATCTCGTCTCCTCTCTCTGAATGGTTTCCTCCGTCTCCAGATAGAACTTTTTCCGTTCCCTGCCGCCACTCTGATTGTGGTTTTTTCCGTCTGACATTTCCTCGCGCTCTTCTTTCGGAAGCATTCCCTGATTGGCCCAGAAAACCATTTCCGGCTGGTAGAAGAAAGAGGAGTGTTGCTGGACTTTTTTCTTCCTCTTCAGATACTCTCCGAGCGGAATTCCGTGTATCTTTATGAACCCGACCGCGATGATCGGGAAAGCTACAGGCAGCGTCAGGTACATCGCAACGGATGCGTTCAGCTTCAGGTAGAGCAGAAAGAAAGCCAGAAGTCCACCGCTGACCACAACCGCAGCCACAGCAAATAAGGTCTGGCGCATCGTCAGGCCTTTGAAAAAATCATCCTTGTAAGAATCAATGTCCTGATTTACAGGAATCATCATGATGGATCACCTGTCCTTTCATCATCAGCCCAGCCCCATGCAGGACCGGACTACGCCATCCGCTCCTTTCACGCAGGCAGCCGTGGCAACCATCGGCATGCAGAGGTTGAAGATTGCAAGCATCATCTGAACCGTGATATCGGCGCTGTCTATCGTAAAGTTGAGCGCTGCTGAAGCAAACAGGCCAAAACTCAACTTAATCGCCAGTGCGATAACAAATGCCTCCAGGCAGTAAGCTGTAAAGGTCTTCAGCCATGCAATCCCGGTCTGTGAGAATTCGCGCCCGCCGGCAAAGCCCGCGAGCGCTACCGGGGCAAAGGGGATACACATATAGACCTTGAACAGACGCTTGATCACGGTAATCGCAAGTTCAACGCCTGAGACAAGGATGGTAAACATTCCGACCACACCGCCGATCAGGGCAATCAACCCTGCCGAAAACCAGGAACTTCCCTCGCTCTCTCCCGTTTCCTTCAGCGAGTTTTCCATGCTGTCAAATACCTGGTCGACCGTCTGCTTCTTCTCATCCGACTCCGTGATCTGAATCGTATGCGCCAATGCAAGTGAGGCATTATTGATGCCCCGCACCAGCGACATAGAATTCATCACCAGGGAAATGGTAATCGCGAAACGGATAAACATTTTGAACATGGATTCCAGGTTAAATGTGCTCCGGATATCGATGCTCTCTTTCAGCCAGCCGGCGACAAAGTAAAAGATCGTCAGTGAACCGGCAACGGCAAGGAACACACCGTAGACTGCTGACCCGGATACGATCGACCATGCTCCGAACTGTCCCTCCGGATTCTTCTGCACAAAGTTCAGGGCGACCTGAGTGCAGCTCTTCCAGATGGAAAAACCGCAGTTCAGAAGAGCCCGCCCCTGAGCGAACATGATACCTCCAAGCCAGGTCAGCATCGGCGACAGAACCGTTTCGTACACGGCATTTGCCGCCTGGCCAATCCCGTCTTTAATAAGATCCCCGATACCGGTCATCCATCCAGGAAGCTTCAACATCATTGGCATAGACTGGATCATAAATTGCTGCCACATTATTTTTCACCTCCCCTCTCCAAAAGGGCAAAATAAAAGCACCGGTCAGCTATTACTGGCCGATGCTTCGCATCGTTATAGTTGTCTCTTACAGAAACCTTACTATCTGAATCTCGTCAACAGGTATTCGTATTCAGCGTGCCCGCACACTCGCGATGATTCCGCCAATAATGACAGCCGCAATCAGAACCAGCAGCAAATACAAAGGCCATACTGGAAAGCCGGTAATAATGCTGTTCAGACCAACATCGATAAATATGCAGATGATCAGGATCTTCATCGCATCGATCATGAAGCAGCCAATCGCGTACAGTCTGTTCCTGTTTTCCGGTTATTTTAACCGGGAAATTCATCGCTGACGGAAAGCGCTCAACTACTGCCAGAAGAAGAAACAGTGCTGTCATCAGAATTGGCTCCGCTATCAGGCTCCATTTGCTTCCGTAAGCATCTGCCTTTCCCAGCGCATTGAAATGTGTTGGCACTGTTTCCGGAATATTGCTCCAGCATGCAGTCAGAAAGACGGTGTATCCGATGATCAGCAGAATACTGATGAGATTGGTAATCAGACGTATCTTTTTCATATCAATACAGCATCTTGATCTCTGTTCTGACCGGTGCTTTTACTCCGGCAGCAAAGGCCTCCGCATCTTCCTTCTTCCCAACGATACTTCCATAGTGAGTCGGAATAGCAACAGCGGGCTGGATGATATTGATGAACTCTGCAGCCTTATTTGCATCCATCGTGAATTTCCCGCCGATCGGAACAAGTGCGATGTCACATTTTACATCGCGATTATCCCTGTTCATATCGGTATCACCGGCGATATATATCCGCTGACCTGAAGTCTTCAGGATGTAGCCGACCCACCCGGCACTCTTCGGATGAAATGGCTTCAGATTGTTGTAAGCAGCGACCGTGTCAAATTCCAGACCGCTGATGCCATAATGCTCGCCGGGCATCACCGAATGAATCTCCCCGACAATCGATGCCATCTTCTCCGCCTGTGGAATCATTTTCGCAGGAACAACCAGGATTGATTTCCCATTGCTGACTTTTTCGATATCCTCCGGAGAGAAGTGATCATAGTGGTCATGCGTAATCAGGATGAAATCAGCGTCCTTTGGTGCCTCCCTCATCTGAAATGGATCAATATAGATTCTGCGCTCTCCATCCGTGATCCGAATGCTGCTCTGAGTAAAGACTTCAATATTCTCCGTCATCTTTGTCGCCTCCTGAATCTGATATTAACTTCCAGTATATCAGACGAAGATGAACACTGCACTGTCATCTCCATTACTTCAGCAGATTAATGATGGTTGGTGCCAGGCACATCAGGATTCCGGCAACGACTTTCTTCAGGGAGTCGGTCTGCTGGGCGGTGTCTCTGGACTGATACGCAGATGCAAATTCGAACACACCCCATGCCAGAACGATTGCACCAGCCGCCGTGATGATTGTCGTTACGATGGAGTACAGGTTGTTGATCTTACCTTGGACCTGAGCTGCCGCAAATGCGTTCATTGGTGCCATCAGGAGCAGTGCCATAGTGGTAAGCGATATCACCATGGCTTCAAAATTGATTTTCCGATTTTCCTTCTTCTGAGTCATATTCATATCAGTTCTCCTCTCTCATCGGGAAATGTACCCTGTATACATTCTCTGTCAGCGCACATTTTCCGCATTGTTCACAGTAAGACAAACGCTCCGGAGAATAGTTCTCCGAAGCGTCTGCTCTTATCTGTCATTGTCTTCAGTTACCTGTTCTTGTTGATTGTCAAATTCAGGAAGATCACTCTTCCGAGTCTCTTTCCTTCCTCTTCTTCAGGATAAGAAGAACGACGATTCCAGCTGCCGCTGCTCCAAGGATTCCCAGATACAGCAGGATCGGTGAGTTATCACCGGTCTTGACAGGAGCGGAAGGAGTAGATGTTCCTCCGGACGGATACGATCCGCCACCGGAAGGAGTCGTATGGGTTGTGGTCTTCTTCTTTCCGGTCAGGTCGATCTTCTCTTCCTTCGGGGAATCGTACATGGTCACATGCTGTACCTGACCATTATCAGCGACTGAGAAGGAAACATTTTCGGCCACTTCATATCCGGAAGGAGCCGTTACCTCGGTAAGTGTATAGGTTCCCGGAGTCAGGTATGCGATCTCATGTGGAGTCGTTCCTGATGTCCAGGAATCGATGACCTTGCCGGTAGAATCGCGGACTTCCAGCTTTGCTCCCGGAAGCTCCTCACCCTTCTCACCATCCACGATGTCTTTCTTATGAATGACTACCGTAGTCGGCTTATCCAGCATGACGACTTTCTGGATCTCAGCAGTATCCTTGACCTCAAACTGTACGTCTTCAGCCTTCATATAGAGAGCCGGAGGCGCAGTCTCGGTCAGTGTGTAGGTTCCGATTGGAAGCATCTCGATGTAATGAGGCTTGTCACTTGAAGTCCACTTCTCAATCTCATTTCCTTCAGAATCCTTGATGACAAGCTGAGCGCCAGGAAGTTCTTTGCTGGTAGTGATATCCTCCTTGGAGATCTCCAGCTTTGTCGGAGCGTCCTTCATCTGATGAAGCTCACTCTTGAAGTCATCTTCGACTGTAAACTCGATGCTCTCAGCCGTCACGTAGCCATCAGCCGGTCTGGTCTCGGTCAGAATGTAAGTCTTGCCGACTTTCAGTCCGGATACCGGATGCGGTTCTTTTCCAGAAGTCCAGGCGTCAACGGTCTTTCCGGTGTCCTTCTCGACAACAGAAAGATGTGCTCCTTCGACTTCCTTCTCCCCGGTCAAGTCCGTCTTGGTGACCTTGACCTGCTTGTTGACCAGGTTCAACTGGTCATTTGCGTCCGCCTGATCAGATACCGTGAACTCGATCGGAGATGCAAGGACATAACCTTCCGGTGCCTCGGTCTCAACCAGCTTGTAGGTCTGACCGACAATAAGGCCGCTGACTGCATGAGCAGTTCCATCGGATACCCAGTTGTCGATGATCTTTCCGTTCTGGTCCACAACCTGCAGATGGGCACCAGCAATCATAGTGATCTCGGTATCCACCTTGCTGACAAGGACCTGACGGTCGATCAGAGCGATCTTCTGATCTGCGTCTTCCTTCGTGACAGTGAAGTCTCTCGGCTCCGCTACCGCGAAACCTGCAGGAGCACTCTCCTCAAGCAGACGGTAGGTATGCCCGACGATCAGACCGCTGACCGCGTGAGCCTTGCCATCGGAAGTCCAGGAATCGATCAGCTTCCCAGTCTTCATGACTGCTGTACCGATTGCCTGATCTCCGTTTTCTGCCGGGAATCCATCTTCCGTAACCTTATCTTCCGCAGTCTGCTCCGAATCAGGTGTTTCCGCATCGGATGTAGTCTCAGAAGTTTCTGCAGACTCGTTTCCAGACTGTGTCTGATCAGCCCCTTCAGCAAGGATGGCTGCTCCGCTTTCAGGAGCAATTGCAGCTGCTTCGGTTCCGGTTTCAGTTGCCGGCTGATTTTCACCAGGCTGAGTTTCTTCTGTCTGAGCTGACGTTTCCTCTTTCTGTTCAGCCTGATTCTGGCCTTCATCTGCCTTTGTTGTATCCTCTGTCAGTTCGTAAACTGCCAGTTTTGCACCGACGACCGGGTTACCCAGTACATCGAGCTTGTCGATAGTGACCCGCTTGTCCTTCATGGAAAGCGTCTGGTTCTGCCCATCATCCGGGACAGTGAATTCAATGGATTCCGCAATTGCATAGCCTTCCGGAGCGGTAACTTCGGTCAGCGTATAGGTCTTTCCAACCTCCAGTCCGGACATCGGATGGGCTTCATTTCCGGAAGTCCAAGTATCGACTGCCTTGCCGGTCTCTTTATCGGTAACAGTCATCTGCGCGCCTTCTACTTCCTTCTCACCGGTCACGTCGGTCTTGGTCATGGTGACCTGCTTGTCAACCATCTTCACGGTCTTGACAGTGAAGCCGTCATCAACCGTAAAGTCAACATCGGAAGCGCGGACATAGCCTTCGGCAGCAATCTCCTCATGGAGGGTGTAGCTGCCTCCGACATGAAGCCCGGAAATAGCATGCGGCTGTTCGCCGGATACCCATTTGTCGACTTCCTGGTTCGTCTCCTTATCGGTTACTGTCAGGGTCGCTCCCGGGATTTCCTTCTCTCCGGTCACATCGACTTTGCTCATAAAGACCTGGGTGTTGGTCAGTTCAAAGGAATCGTCCGCGAACCAGTTCTTCGTGACCGTAAACTCGATCGGGTCTGCAAGAACGTATCCTTCCGGTGCCTCGGTCTCGATCAGGGTGTAAGTCTGTCCAGCCTTCAGCCCGGAAACCGGATAAGCGGTCCCGTCGGAAGTCCAGGCATCTACCACCTGTCCTTCGCTGTCCCTGACCTCAAGCTTCGCGCCTGCGATCATGGTGATCTTCGTGTTGACCTTGCTGACCAGAACCTTCTTGTCCATCATGACAACGGTCTGATCGGTCAGATCATCGGTTATGGTGAAGTCGATCGGCTCCGCTTCGACATATCCCTTCGGAACCTTGGATTCGACCAGACGATAGGTGTGCCCGACCTTCAGATTTGAAGTATCGTACTGCTTTCCGTCTGACTTCCATGCCTCGACCGGCTCTTCACTCAGGTACTTCGTTCCGTCCTCATGGAAATGGACCTCGTAGATCTCAAGACCTGCTTTCTTTACGCCATTTCCGAGGACATCGAGCTTCTTCACGATAAGTTTCTTGTTGGTCATGACGACCTTGCAGAGGACTCCCGTGTTGGTTACCTCGAATGGGATATCTGTTGCGAGGGTATAGCCTTCAATCGACTGTTCCTCATGCAGCGTGTAGTTGCCAAGCGGAAGCCTGCTGATGCGGTGCGGCGTTCCGTCAGATACCCAGCTTGCGAGGGCGCCGTTTCCATCCTCATCCACATAGGAAGCAAGGTTGCCGGAGGCATCTTTGATCTGCATGACAGCACCCTTCAGCTCTTCCCCATTCATGTCGACCTTGGAGAAATCCCATCTGGTGTACTGGTCCTTACGCATCGTTTCCGCTTTATCGGACCTTGTCTGTCCGTCGAGCAGGTTACCTTTCTCGTCGGACATGAAGACGTAGCCATCCTCATCGACAGTGAAGTAGGAAGGCGTATCATCCAGAACATATCCCGGAAGTGTTGCCGTCTCAGTGATGGAATAGATACCGGTCTCAACGTACTTGACGACGACTGTTCCATCGTCCTTGGTCACTTCCCTGCCGCCTGCGTAAACTTCACCGGCGCGGGTCCTGTCTGCGTCCGCCCCGCCGATCCTGGTGATGTCAAATGTGACTCCGTCCAGTGTCTTGGTCGGATCATCATCTGTCCACTCGCCGTCCTTATCAGCTGCCCATTCATACTTGGTCAGCTTGACCGTGGTCGGCTTGTTGGTCGAGTCGATATGCGCGTAGACGATCGGCGTGGTCTGATCCTTATAGACCAGCTCAAATGGATGCTCCGTCGGATCAAGCGTATAGCCTTCCGGTGCCTCGATCTCAGCGGTGTGATACTTGCCAAGATAAAGCTCTTTGGACTGCCCGGTCCCGTCTGCTCCGATTACTACGGTATCGACCTGGTCACCCTGTTCCGCCTGAACCGTTCCGTCTCCGGAAATGATCTTCTCGTCCGCATAAACTCCGAACTTTGCTCCGGCGATCTTCTCTTTGGTCTCCGCATCCGCCTTGGTGATCTTCAGGATGCCCTTAACCTCCTGGTCCTTCTCCTGCCAGGTGATCAGCTGGTCCCAGGTATTGGCCTGGTCGACCTCGAACTTTGTGAGTTCCGTGTTCAGGACATAACCGTAAGGAGCCTCCAGTTCCTTCAGATAATAGGTTCCCACTTCCAGCCTCTGAGGCAGATAAGCCATGCCCTCCTCATTGGTAACGAAGGTGGAAACCTTCTTATGGTTGGTGCTGTCCTTAAACTCGACGACCGTCTTCTGGTCATCCTTCAGGACCTGGATCTTTGCGCCTGCCCTGAGGACCAGTTTCCCGGAATCCTTATCGATCTTGGCCAGCTGGATCCATGACCCATGCTGGTCCTGATAGATCCCGGTCTGGATCAGCTGCCCGTCAATAATGCCAGCATCCTTCGTGCCATTTACATGAAGATTGCGGATCGCACCGTAACCGGTCGGAACCGTATCCCGATTCTCGATGATGGTGTAGTGACCGTAAGGCAGCCTGCCGTGTGGGTAAGCATCGTCCTTCGTTGTCGCGTATCCTTCCGAATTTGTGTCGATTGAGACGTAAGGCTTTGCGCCTTCCTTCGGATTGTCTCCGTCCATGTCCGCATCCAGATAAATGTCAAACCGGATGCCTTCCATGGGCTCGAGTTTGTCATGCGGGTCTTCCTCGTTCAGCTCCGCCTGTACTTTATGGATGTCCACATCGAAGCGGATCACATCGTCCTCTGCGGAGATGGAATCGAGGTCCTTCATAGTGCCTTCATCTACCTTGCGGATTGTGAATGTCACATCCAGGTTCTTGCCCCTGAGGTTGAATCCCTCCGGTGCCTTGGTCTCGACCAGTTCGTAAGTTCCATACGGAAGATACTGTTCCGGAGGAAGGTCATTGCCGTTCACATCCTTGCTTGCCGGAGAACTGAACTCACCATTCTCGTCTGTAGCAAAAGAATGGATTGTCTCACCCGGCTGATATACTTTGGAATCTACCACAACAGAACTTGCTGATCTGTTGATCAGGTCGAACTCTGCACCTTCAAGTTTCGCTTCGCCCTGGATGACATTTCCGTTCGGGGTGACCTGGTCTGCACGGAATTCTGCACCAGCCTTGTCGGTCAGTATGCAAAGCTGCTCAGCAAGTTCCAGGTCCTTCTTCTGAATCCTGAATCCTGCACGCTGCGGAATGTTTGCATGCGGATCCGTTTTCGAGTAGTCCGCCAGTTTTTTCTCCTCGATGGTTACAGAAAGTGGCTTATCGGAAAGTGTGTACCCTTCCGGAGCCGTCTTCTCCCGGACAGTATACTTGCCGGTCTGAAGAAGGTTTCCAGTCGTCTGTCCGGTTCCGTCATCCCCTGTGGTAATGGTCGTTGCGACCTCACCCGGATGGATCGGGGTTTCATGATCGGTGTTGAGAACGACATCAAAGTCATTTGCATTGACGACCTCGAATACCGCACCCTTGAAGGTCGCATCGCCGTCCGGAGTATTTCCCTGCTCTGCGGAGATCTTTCCAAGTTTCAGGTCTCCAAAGGTCGGAATGTCATCCAGGTTTTCCGGGTCCACCGGGACGTTCTGGATTTCCGGCTGGGTGGTCGAACTGTAGATCACACCATTTCCACTCTGCAGGATCTGCATCTTCCAGACCGTGTTGTTGATCTCATAACCTTCCGGAGCTTTGGTCTCCTGGATCGTGATGCAGCCAAGCGGAAGAACATTTTCCCCATAGGTAAGGCTGCCTGATACCAGATGCGCCTGGTCCAACTTTGCCGTATAGTTGCCGTTTCCATCCGGAAGCGTCTGGATGACCCAGGTCTGCTTTGGATTTGCCTCCGGCTCCGGGTTGTCGTAGTAATTCACCGTGAGCTGAGCACCAGCGGTCGGTCTCGTTGTCGCATACCCGGCTGCCGGGACCTTCTTGACCAACGCGTTCAGGGTACCGAAAAGCGGCTCGTCCACAACAGGAAGTACCTGGCCAGGTGATCCCGCCGCGATCGTTACTGTCTGGTCCGGAGCGGTCTTGTACCCCTTCGGCTGAGAATCCTCGTGAAGGGTATAGGTCTCCGGGAATACTTCCTGCGCATCCGTTCCTCCATCGGCACGAATGGTAAAATCATAGCGGTGGTTCGCATTGGACAGAACAAACTTCGTTCCCACCAGGGAATACATCCGGTTATTGCTGACCAGGGTCGTATTGGAAGAAGACTTCTGAACTGCGACCGGAGTGGTCGTCGGCCATTTCACGGTCAGGGTGACCGTGGAGTTCTTCGTACGGTAGCCAAACCCGATGTCCTGTTTGTTCTGGAGTTTCAGAAGCATAGCGTGGAAGTCCAGCGGGTAATTGCCGGTGACAGTGTATTGTCCTGTCAGTGAAGCCGTGTTGTCCACCGTTGCCACGAAATGAAAGCTCTGTCCTCCTGCGATTTGTCCGCTTCCGGTGCTCACAGCCCCCGTCGCCTCATTGACCAGGCTGACTCCATTTTCGAGATTGATGGTGATCACAAATGCTGCGTTTGCGTTCCAGGTGAAGGACGGGGATGTCTTGCTCGTTGCAACCACACTGGTCGCCGGACTGATCGAAGTATTGGTCGGGTCCGGCATCTTCTTCAGGGCTGCCTTGCACTCCTTCAGCAGGCTCTTGCCCTTTGCGGAAAGAGCTCCGCCAAATCCGGAAGATTCATCGTAAAGGTAGTCAACCAGATAGTGCTGCATCTCACGGGCATTCTTTCCGACTCCGTATTTGTCGAAGATCGCCTTGATACTGTACCCGTTGAAAGTGCCCTTCCAGCCGGGCCCGCCGTAGCCATAGAACATGGCTTTGCGGAGGTACTTGTCATCTCCGCCTTCATCCAGCTCGACCATCCTCGTGTAAGTCGTCCCGCTGGCCGGAGAATGAAGATTATGCTGCATGCAGTAAGCCATGACATCGTATTTTACGCCATTCACCTTATAGCGGACCCATTTGAAGGAATCCCCGCCGCCATAGCCAAGGTCATTATTAAAAATGTGTCCGGTAGCGTCTCCATCCGAATGGTAGTAATACTTTCCGGCTTCCACATCGGTCTGGTCATTCCAGCCACCGTCATTATCATCATCTGCGGCGGCGGCCTTCCTCGGAGCCATCATCCTACGCGGTGAAGAACCCTCGACCACATCTCTGGAAACAGAAAGCTCAACATCCTCAGCCGGCATGATGAAGCTGTTGGAATCATCCTGCGGATCATACGTGATCTCACAGTAGTCGCCGGTATCGTTGTTGTCGTGATGGACCGTACGCCAGGCTGCGATATTGGAAGCGGCTGCGTCGATATCAGACCTGATCACGACCTTCTCACCTGCTTCGTAATAGCCATCTTCATGGTTCAAAACAACGTTGTACTCAGAACCTTCCTTAAGGATGACCTGATACGTTCCGCCTTCAGCCTCGGTGTCGGATTCTGTCTCGGCCTCGGTCTCCTCAAGAGATGCAGGCTCCTGCTCTGTCTCAGCAGAAAGTCCGGGATCAGCTTCCGTCTCAGCTGTCAGCTCAGCTTCAAACTGAAGATCCGCTTCCGTTGCTGATTCTGTTTCCAGAACCGTCTCTGTCTGTGCCGCTTGGGCAGGGTCTGCATCCGTATCGTCCTCCGAACCACTGTCTTCGCTCTGCTCTTCGGTCCCGGGGTTTTCTGTTCCGGAAGATTCCGGCTGCGTCTCCGCTTCTCTGGTTTCCGTGACTCTGACCGGGCGGACCGTATACCAGCTTTTCCCGGTATTTGCCTCATCCACCCTGTAGACAACGTGATAAAGACCCGGAGTTCCGTACTTCACCTCGTTATCGATCAGGCTGCTGGTACAGGTATCCTGCGGGTAGGTCACGTCATCAAACTTTGATTCTGCTGAAATCTCTGTGACGTCGATTCCGATCTGAAGCTCCGGCAGCATGATGACTGCCCCTTGAGCTGGGAATCCATCCGCATCCAGATCCGAAGAGCTGTCTTCAGGCTCTGCATCCGCCTGACCAGCTTCTCCCTGTTCGGAAACTCCTGCATCCACCTGATTGGTTACTTCCTGGGCTTCTGCATCCATTTGACCGGATGCTTCCCCATCGGATACTGCATCTGACTGGCCGCCACTATCTTCTTCCGGCTTCCCAGGCTGCGCATATGTTTCATTTGCAGGTGATGTAACATTTCCATCTTCCGAACCAGCTGCCTGGTCTGTATTCCCTGCAGCCACCGTTTCGGCCTGCATCTGATGCCATTCCGTCTTCATCCACAGGTTCGTGTCTGGCATGGTAAATGTAATCGTGTCCTCATCCTTCCAGGTATAGGGATACTCGATTCCTTTCTTTTTCTCATAGTCCTGAATCGAAATGTCCTCATCCTGCAGCCTCAGCTGGTCGAGCTGATAACCTGGATCCACGATCACGTCGAGATTGACCTCCTCACCCTCTTTGTACGAGAGGACCGTCTCCTTCTTCTCGACATCTTCCGACAAAAAATGCGTCTGGTCATACATAAGACCAAACGCATCTTCATTCACTAATGTAATCTTAAAGTCCGGTGCTGCTGTCTCCGGCTGTCCCGAGACATCCCCGGCAGGGCTCATTTCCGCCTGACTGGATGCCGTATCCACGGATACCGGCTCAGGAATACCTGGGCTTTCCGCTGCATCTGCCTGCATCTCGGTTCCGCTGCCTGTCGGATATTCACCCGCATATGCGGTCAGCGGACTTACCAGGTTTCCCGCAAGCATTGCCGCGGACAAAACAACCGATGTAATTTTTCGTCCAAACTGCATGTTGTATCTCCTCCTTGTAATTCTGCTCATTGTGCTCAGTCACACACCCTTCTGACTAACGCCATCTCAAGAGGGTCCTGTGACACTCATGACACTCTTTTCATAACTTTCCCTATAGAGAAAAAAATTTCTCCTATAGGGAACTTTAGTATCAGACTGTCATGACCGTCATTCAGCCACTTTCAAACGGGTTTGAGCTGTCATCCTGCCTGATCCGCAGCCCCCTGATGAAACGCCCATTTCCCGTCCTGTGCTTCGCAAATCCTTTGTTATCCAGCGCGGCATAGAAATCCGCCGTGCTTCTCGTATACTCACCCATCTTCAGGGAATAGTCCCTGTATTTCTGATAAAGCTCCCCTGACGGAGCCTCCGCATAGGGATTGTCCGTCAGCTCACAGCATGCTGTAAGAAACTGCGTCAGCCAGTCGTTCTGTTCCCGATAATCGCTGATCGAATCTCTCACGATCTCCGGCTCTGTGATTCGAAAATTGCTGTCGATTACCTTCCTGGCGCCTTCGATGATCCAGGAAAGCACAGCGGGGCCTGCACATTTCTGAAGCTGATCGCCGTAATTCTTGGTGTCCGATTTTCCTTCGAACTTTGCCCGAAATGGAATTACGATCAGTCTTCTCCAGATTCCGTCGTCCGTCGCTCCCACCCTTGGCAGGTGGTTCGTGTACAGGATCACGGTATGGGTGGGTGTAAATGAAAAAGGGGCCTTGTACTTCTTCTCTACAAACAGGTCGTCTGTGGAACACAGCTGTTTGATGATAGAAGTATTCAGCCTCTGTCCTTCTTCCAGTTCCGCCGCTATAACCAGGCGTTTTCCAAACACTTCGGCCAGTTCCGGCTTGATGTTTCTCCGGCAGCCGACCGTCAACGTATCCGCGGATAGTCTCCCTGAATAGGAGCCCAGTACATGCAGGATCGTGTTCCAGAACGTTGACTTGCCGTTCCTGCCCGCTCCATAGGAAATAATCAACGCCTCGATATAGACTTTGCCGATTGCGGCAAGACCCACGACTCTCTGTACGTAATCGATTAGTTCCTGATTTCCGAGAAAGATCTTGCCGAGGGCATCCTGCCATAGCTCCTTTCCCTGCTCTCCCGGATCAACTGACGTAGACTTCGTGATGAAATCCCTTGGTCTATGCTCCCTTCTCCCTTCAAGTCCCTTTCTCAGATCGTAAGTTGCCGACGGAGTGTTCAGAAGGAATTCATTCTTGTCAAAGTCGTGGACATCGATCTGGACCAGAGGCCTGCAGGTATCAAGAGCCGCCTTCAGGTATTTCCAGTTTCTCCGGTCCAGGACAAATGACTGATAGGTCTTTGCGTCCAGATAGTCCTCATAGAGCTTCATCTGTTTCTCTGAAAGTCCTGTCTTCATTCCCTTCTTCATCTTCTTGACCGCTTCCGCGGCTTCTTCCATCGACGCACCGGAATCCAGCAGAGCTTTTTTCGTCTTCGACATCAACAGGTCTGCGTCTGCCATCTGGAGGTCTGTAAGTTCGACCTCAGCCCCGACAGCCAGTTCCCCGGACTCCCGCCACTGGGTTCCGTCATAGCGCATATAGTCGAGAGCCGGACTGTAGCGGAGCTCCTCCCCATATTCTCTCGAGAGTACTCTTGCCTGCCCAAGATCCGTGTAGTCCTCCGGCTTCAGAGATCCGGTGGGCGGCTTCTCCGATGGCTTTGTGGAAGCCTCTCCCACACTACCTGCTCTTCCCGGCGGACCTTTTCCCTGTGTTAGCCCATTTGATGGTTCCTCCTTTCCGATATCGTCAAAGTCATCCGCCCCATACTGCTCCGGAGATACATAATCCTCGTCCGAAGAAATCTTTGTTCCGAACCGGCATGCTGATTTCCAGATGGAATCAAGCTCCCGGTCTGAGAGCGGTGGCCTGCATCTGGCCGCTTCCTTCCTGTAGAGCTGCTTTGCCCTCTCTCCGTCACCGAATCTCTTGATGACCCTGGCGGCATAACGGCTGAGTGTCGCATTTCGGGAGCCTTCCGGAATCACAAAAGGATCACTGGAAGATGTCCGCTGCGGTCCCGGAAATGAGCCTGCTCTTGGCATTTCCTTTCCTGACGTTGCATTCCCGGTTGTGACATTCTTAGATGAAGGCATGTTGAATGTCTCCGTTGCAGGCGAAAGACACCCATGTGTCCTCTCCCAGTTCTCTATAAACTGGTCGATTGTCAGCTTCCCTTCATGCCAGATCACCTCTTCCAGCCTGACTTTGCATCCGTACACGAACCTCGCCGCATCGACCGCGTTCGGGTCAAAGAACGAAAATCTTCTCTGAACCCTGGCTTTCAGCTCTCCATACTTCCGGAACGAGGTCTCCGCCCGGATGGGTGCAAACACATGAAAACGCGGCCTTGCGGACTCATTCCCCTTGGGGACCACGTTGTGTCGGCTCGGTGTGATTGCAAACGCAACATCCGAAAAGAGCTCACCGATCTTCTCCGGTGTGATCCATTTCCCGGGATCATCGGTCCCGCTGTTGTCCACGTCCCAGAAGGCAACATCCGAAGACTCAAAGTTATCGTTCATGCGGTAGTTGTCCTTGTACCTGGCACAGACAAAATCATGACCTGCCGCCCGGCACAGATCTGCCGGCGACCGGATCACCATCCGGATCGGATACCGGCAGTTGGTCCGGTTCTGGACGTACCGGCATCCATATAGTTCAAAATACATCTCTCCCAAATCCAGCCACTCCTTTCTTTGATTGCATTTATCCCGCTCTGCCCAATAATGAGGGCATAAGAAAAGGACAGGGTCCTTATCGACTCTGTCCTCATATGAAAGTATGGCACCGGATGTAAAGGCCGCCCTTTGCTCTTTCCTTACTGCGCAGCCCGCATCTTCAGCTCTGCCGGCCTCTCATCCAGTACCTTCAGCTTTCGCGCATTATAAAAATATCACATCAAAGTGTTCAGTTTTGACCAGATAAACTGCCAAAAAAATCAAAATGACAGCAGAACCTTAATGTTCTTATAGGATTTGACAGCTGCATGCTCAATTGCTTCCGGCAGCTGGTCGATTGAAAACTTGTCCGTAATGATCGACCCGATTGGTGTTCTCTGATTCTCTATGTGATCAATGACTTCCAGAATTGTCTCTCTGGTATAGCCAGCTGATCCATAAATAGCCGGCTGGCTCATAAAGATACCGCCTGGTACAGGAATCGGTTCATTGTAAACACTGACGATTACATATTTCGTATTGGCAGCGCACATACCGAAAGACTGCATCAGCAATTCCTTAGCGCCGGCACAGTCAATATACAGCTGAACATCCGGTTTTTTCCCCGCAACCATATCTGCTATTCCCGGAATCTGGGAAAGCTGCTGAAGGATCAGCGGATTGGCACTTCGAATATCTGATTCCGTGTTTACATATTCTCCGAAAATCTCACAGAGTTTTTCCGAGACATTCTCCTCTCTGCTGTTGACCGTCTTCGCCCCAATCTTGCGGGCAATCTCTAGTTTCCATTCATTACGGTCCACAACTACGACATTCTTGATCCCGTGATTGATCAGTCCCGCTGCCGCACAGAGTCCGATTGTTCCTGCACCGAGTACGACCACATGGTCTTCAGGCTTAGGATCTGTGCAAAGTGCTCCCTGGGTGCCGACGGAAAGCGGTTCGATCAACGCTGCGAGATCCAGGTCCACATCCGGATTGAGAACATAGACGTTTTCATTTTTCTTCGCATTCTGCACGAATACATACTCGCCAAATGTCCCGAATACATCAGCTTCAATCTTTCCTGCTTTATGTGCACGAATCGGGTCTACAAATACAATGTCACCAACATTCAGGTCGTCTCCTACATTTTTCCCTTTTTCTACGATCTGCCCGACGCCTTCATGTCCTTCGATCATCTCGTTCCATACACCATACCGAATTCCTCCATGGAGCCAGGCTCCGGAGTCTGAACCACATATTCCTGCGCGCAGCATCTTCACCAGGATATCATCATCTGAAATCTGCGGGATATCGCGTTCCTGTACGCTGATATCCTTGATACCATGGTATATGCCCGCTTTCATCTTTCCTTGCATCTTCTTATCCTCCGCTATGCAACGTGCATTATTGTTACTCGTGTAACAGATATTATCATTGTATCTTGTGAAAGATATTTATACAAGTGAATCGGATAAGTGATACAAAGAACGAAATCTGTAACATCAGCTCTGATCGACTCTGAGCAGTCGCCGATAAATCTCTGTCAGCTCGTCCTGACTCTCCTTAAATCCTCTTTCTGCCCATACCATCAGAACGGAAACGATGACATCGGAAATAAAATGCAAATGGTATGCATCCAGTTCCCTGCGGCCCAGCATATGATAAAAATTATCCTGTTCCGAAGACCTTGCGATATATTTCAACAAAGATTCTGTAAGTATCTTCTGTAGTCCCTGCTTCTGTATAATTCTGAGCAGATTCTTTGAAAAAGGCATGTTGTGCATCATAAACCGGATGTTCTCCGAATAATCATCCTGGATGGTCACGCCCTTATAATATTCTTCGAGAAGTCTGTCGAGATAGCAGCTGAATACCTCTTCAATGGTATGATAGTAACGGTAGAAGGTCATTCTTGAGACACCCGCTCTATCGCAAACCTCTTTAACAGTAAGTTTCTGAAATGAGTTCTCCTGAAGAAGCTGCAGGAGTGCATCCATGATCATGCTGCGGCTCTGGCTGCTCTGCAGCATCCCGGCATCCTTCGTTTTAGACATTTCTGTTCATCCTTTACCATCTTATTCCGGACAGTAGGCTGCTCTTACATCAACGCCCCGCACAGACTGCAGCCACGCCTGCAACCTATTCTATCTTTTTATGTAATCTATTGCGATGCCTTCCAGTATTTCTTTTTTTCTGCGCCATAAAGTGCGGGATGACAGTCCATATTTGTAAGTCAGGTCCAATATATTGCTGCCTTTGAGCAGTACATCTATAGCGATTTTTCGGGTCTGCGGAGTTGGAATCCTGTCTACTGACTGCCTGAGAAATCCGATCTTCTCTCTTGAACTGAGATATCGGCGAATTAATATCTGGTCCTTCTCAGTCAGCATTGCCGTATTCTCCTGATTGTATGGAACCTTCCATGTCTCCTGACTGTCTCTGACAGAAATACCGGCATTTTTGAGCAGCCTTGGACGATTCTTCTCGATATACTGCACATCGAAAAGAAGATCTCCGTTGGAATATTCCTTAGCCATTTTCCTGATTTCCTTGACAGCATCCCGCAGGGCTTCAGGATCAGCCTGAGGAACAGACCGCGGCTTTCTTGGTCTTCCCCGTTTTCGCTTTTGTATTGTGTCTTTTTTTCTGAATTGTTCCTCTGGATTCTGTTCCTCGATCTGACTCAAATACCTCATCACCTCCCGTCTCCGTTGCAAGTTGCCGAAAATAATTCTCTTCATCGGCTACGGCCTTCCTTGTCTTAACTTCTTCCGCAAGACACTGTACTGCATGATCCTGTTCAGCCTTTATCGTACCTAGGCTACACCGTGGCATCAGGTTGTCATGGATATACCGGAGGGACATTTTCTCCAGATAGACCCAGCGGAATACAACTCTCTGTCGTTCGGTCATCCGCTCTTCCATGGCTGCGTCGATGATGTCCAGCTGCCAGGAGACGTATTCGAGTTCTTCGCACAGGTCCTCATATTCCTGATTCATCTTCTCCTGCATCTTCTCCACGTATCCGGACGATAGTAGCAAAGCGACCCTTTCCGGGGCCTTGCTGATGCCGCTGGTCTGGACTTTATCGGAGCCTGTGTTGACCGAGATTGATGTCAGGTCCGCAATCGCCATATCCTCCGTATACTTGATTGGGCCGAACTCTTTCAGGGTCTTCAGCCTCTTCTGCCTTTTGAGGAGAGAGCTGAAACTCTCGGCAAGCCAGGAAGCGATGTGCTTTGCAGCATCGGAGCCAGAACCCAGACCAGTTTCCGTTGCCTGACCGGTTGCATTGCCGTCAACCATCTTCACCGATTCTTCCGCCATTTCAGCCCTCCTTTCCGCAAATGATTCTCCCTGTTACTTCAGTCTTGCCTTTACCGCTGAAATCAGCCTTTCCTGTGTTGCGTTCTTGCTTGCCAATGCCTCGATGACGTCCTCGTCGATGGTATTGGTGCAGATGATGTGGCAGATTGTAACGACCTTCTCCTGCCCCTGTCTCCAGAGTCGCGCATTTGTCTGCTGATAAAGTTCCAGGGACCAGGTCAGCCCGAACCAGATCAGGATGTGGCCGCCCTGCTGAAGATTCAGGCCATGTCCTGCGGAAGCCGGATGGATCAGGGCGACCTGGATCTTTCCTTCATTCCAGTCCCTGATATCCGCCGATGTGCGAATCTCTCTGGGCTCATACCCGATCTGTGTGAGATGCTTCATGATCCGCTCTTCGTCATGACGGAACCAGTAGGCAATCAGGACGCTCTGGCCATTTGCCGACTCCAGAAGGTCTTCCAATGCTTCCAGTTTCCGGTCGTGGAATTCCACAATATTGCCCTCAGAATCATAGGCAGCTCCATTTGCCATCTGAAGAAGCTTGCCGCTCAGGACAGCCGCATTTGATGCGTTGATTGACGCATCTCTAAGGGAGAGAACAAGCTCATCCTTCAGCGTTTCATACATCTCCCACTCGTCAGAATCCATGGAGACTTCGTAAGCCGTACGGATGCACTCCGGCATGTGCAGATAGTCCTTTGCCTTCATGGAGATCGTGATGTCTGAAATGCGGTCGTAGATCTCTTTCTCCGCTCCCGGCCGGATCGCGTAGGTGTATACGATATGTCTGACCGGGTCTTCTCTCAGCGGAATGAAATATTTCTCCCTGTACCTCCCGATATATCTGCCAAGCCGCTGGCCCAGGTCCAGGATCCCGATCTCCGCCCAGAGGTCCATCAGGCCGTTTGATGTCGGCGTACCGGTCAGTCCCACGATCCGTTTTGCATACGGGCGGATCAGCTTCATGTATTTGAAACGCTGCGACCGGTAGTTCTTGAAGGAGGACAGCTCATCCAGAACAATCATGTCAAAATCGAAATCATATTTCCGCTGGCTGCGATAATAATCAACAAGCCATTTGATATTCTCCCGGTTGATGATGTAGACCATGGCCTGCTTCTGGATGGCGGCTGTCCGCTTCTTTGCGTCCCCTACGATCACCGAATAAGTCAGGTCTTTCAGGTGGTCCCATTTCATGATCTCCTGCGGCCAGGTATCGCGTGCTACACGGAGCGGAGCTACGACAAGCACTCTGGAAACTTCGTGCGTGTCGAAGATCAGATGCCGGATTGCGGTAAGCGTGATCACAGTTTTGCCCAGTCCCATGTCAAGCAGAAGTGCGGATATCTGATGTGTCTCGATATAATTGATGCAGTAGCTCTGATATTCATGCGGTTCGAATTTCAGAAATGGTCACCTCCCCTCAAAGTCTTCCCTTCATGTATTTGGTCCCGTATGGGGCAGTACTGCCGGCTCCGGTTGTCGCAAATGCGCAATCTCTGGAGCAGAACTGCATGTCCATGTGGATCCGGCAGACATCCTTGCTATCCTTCCAGTCGTGGAATTCACAGTCTGTGTTGATGGGCTTTCTGTCTTTCCGTCTTTCCCGTTCCCGCCTCTTTTCCCGGATCATCATATCTTCCAGTTTCTGGATCTGAAGCTGCTGAAAGGCTGCACGCTGAAGCTGTGTAATAGCCTGTCTCAGAACATCCCGTTCTCTTTCTTCTAAATCAGAGAAAGCGTAAAAGCCGGAAGATTCATCTTCCTCCATCCTTCTATTTCTTGAGCCTTTCATTCCGCCTTTTTCCGGAAATGTTTCACCTGGAGTCCATGTCAGGATTGCTTTGATGGCCGGTATGATCTGCTTCAGGTGGTCAATGCAAATGACCGGATATCCCAGGTATTCCAACTGCCTTCTCCGAAGGGTCCACATTGGACTCAGAATCTTCTCCGGCGTAATGAACTCAACGAAGATACTGATACCTGAAGGGAAAAGGACAAGCCGGTCCGGCATTCCTTGTACCTCAGGAAGGGCAAATTTATAGGCGATGCCTCCTGTCCGATGCACCGCCTTCACAAACTCACGCTCGATTACATTTTCACTGATCAGCTTCTTTTTTCTGTTAATGGATTCGCGACTGGAACCACAGTTGGAACCATGATTATGACTTTGCCCGGATGTCCTATCCGTGCTGTCTGTCTCATTTACTGCCTGCCGCAGAATATCCGACAGACTCGTTCCAATGGATTCTTCATATTCTTCGAATCCCTCCCTCTCCTTACTCTCCATACCTATAATCACTCCACCCTCTTTCTTCTCTGCTCGCGGATCCGCTTCTTTACTGCCACTTTGGCGTTCTCCCGCAGCTGGTGGATCATCTTCTCCCCATCGATTTCGCAGAGCACCTGGTACCAGTCACTTCGAAAAAATTCTTCGTCCTCCAGTTTTTCTAAGATACTGTCCACCTTCTTTCTGCCGTCCGGATTCTCGTACAGGTACTCCATGGCCTCCTGATAGTCCTGGGTAGCCTGTTCCACGATTGCTGCAGCAAGCCTTCTGTACGGATCATCCTGCATGCAAATGTGTATGGTTTTCTCCTTCATTTCCTTCTGCGTCTTCTGCCTGGTCATCCTCAAATACCCCGTTCTTCCGATAGTCCTTCATTTTCCCGGCGACCCCGTCCGAATAATCCTTTTTGAACGCTCCAGCCTCAGCATGGTCTTTCTTGTACCTGACCAGCAGATCCTGCCTGCCAATCCGGACAAGCCTTCTCATACTGGCTTCCTGTTCCTTCTGGTTGTCCGTTATCTTTCTGTAAAATGGACATTCGCCATCGTCAAAATCATTGCAGCACAGTATCACGCACTTCCCATTACCGTATGCGAAGCAGTCGCTGTGGTAATAACAATCCAGGAATTCTCCGGGCTTTAACCGCCTTGGTTTCTTACCTTTTCCCTTCTGAGATGCTTTTTTCTTTTCTATTCCCATCGCCCTCTCCTAAAGAAAAGAGCCGCCCTTAGGCAGCTCTTTCAGATCACCATCTTCTCTTTAACTCCATCAGAAAAAACTGGGCTTTTCAAATGGATTGTCCTGACTTTCCGTTTCTGACTCTTCATCCAGAGAATCAAAATCGCTCTCTGCAGACGCCTTTCCTGTCAGATGTTCCCCGTCCCGAAGCTTCTGGATATTGCCAAGCCCGACGCCGATTCCATTTCCATCCTTGCTGCTGTAAGGGAAGAAGGTGACCGTCACGTTGCAGTAGCAGCCCGAATACACATCCATCGGGTCTTCAATCTTCTGCACATGACGGTCGACAATCTGCGGAGGTTCTGACGACCGGGCGTTCAGGTACATCGCTCCTGCGTAGTTCTCGTCATCGGGTCTCTCCTCATCTCCGTCATGAAGCGGCATAACCAGATCGTCCGGGATGATCCCATTCCATCTCCTTGTTTTCCCTGCTTCCGCCGCAGCTCCGATTGCCCTCTGGACTGCTCCAAGCAGCTCCGCATTGTCCTTGGGGATGATCGCCGACAGGGAGTATTTTGCCTCTGAGTCATTGACCGGCCGCGGCTCCCAGATATGTGCGTAGCTGATCCTCACGTTTGTCAGCATCACCTTTGCCGGATCCTTATATTTCTTCGCCATCTCTCTTCTCCTTTCACAGTGCATTGATCTCTTTCAGAAATGTCTCGAAGCTGTCTTCAGAAAGCTCCTGGACCTTCTCCTTCTGGTACTTGTTGTTCAGGATCGACCGGATCCTGTCGCTGTTCTCCGGGTCGTCCTGAATCTTCCTCTTGATGACCCGGATGATCTCATCTAACGAGGCCTGAGGCGATTCTGACTCCTGCGTTTCTGCCGTATACGGTACTGGTCTCTCTTCTTCACGCTTCTGATCAGCCTGGGCTGATTCATTTCTCCCCAGAGACTCATTCCCAGGTCTCTGAATTCCAAGAAATTTCACTGCTTCGTCCGGAATGCCCATGGAAGCGAATACGGTGGAGATTCCGAAAAACGTGATCTTCATGCCTTCCGCCAGCATCTCCGAATCTACCTCATTATCACAACTAAAAACATATCTCCACCTTTCGGGAATACCCCTCATTTCAGGTATTCCCTGTCAAAAAAGGTGAAGATATTGTTTTATGACTTTGGTT
>Ga0256404_1005339_pt1 | contig 22891 bp, 20 predicted proteins | sample RumenRJG_01DNA_FD_185990 | JGI IMG/M metagenome (GOLD analysis project Ga0256404, IMG submission 185990) | Bovine rumen microbial communities from Lethbridge, Alberta, Canada - RJG_01 | ecosystem: Host-associated > Mammals > Digestive system > Stomach > Rumen | place: Canada: Alberta | collected... | reverse complement strand
GAAAGTGGCAAGAATAGTATTTGTGATGCTTGAGAACAGAGAACCTTTTAACCCTGAACTCATGCTGAGCAAATAGATGAAAAAATACAGCAAACAGCTTAAACTGTTTGACTTTTTATAGGAGATAATAGATGTACGCATATATTAAAGGAACCGTCACTGACAGAAATGACCAGCAGATCGTTATCGAGAATAACGGGATAGGTTATCTGATCAACTGTCCTCTTGGTATCTCGGCTGAGATCGGAGGTCTTGGTGACGAGGTTACTGTTTATCTTTATCAGAGCGTAAAAGAAGATGACATCTCACTTTATGGTTTTAATTCCAGAGCTCAGAAGGAGATGTTCTTAAAGCTCATTACCGTTAGTGGAATCGGTCCCAAGGTTGCACATTCCATTTGCGCTGCTTTATCTGCAGAACAGATCGCTGCAGCAGTCATGAGCAATAATGTTGCGCTTCTTACAGGAGTAAAGGGATTAGGCAAGAAGACAGCCGAGAGGATAATCCTTGAACTTAAGGATAAGCTCAAGTCACAGCTTGGAGCTACAGCCAGTGTTACTGTCGTTCCTGCCGCTTCCACATCTTCTTCTAATGCGGATTCAGGTGTCATGCAGGATGCTGCCGGCGCTCTCATTGTGTTAGGATATAAAGATCAGGAAGCAGCTGAGGCCGTAGCGTCTGCATACGAGGACGGAATCGGTCTTGAAGATCTTATCCGTAAGGCATTGAAAGTAGCTGCTGGTAAGAAGTTCTCGTAAGGAATCTGATATCAATGATGAATTTTAATGAACAAGAGAATGAGGACGAGCGCGTATTAGGAAGGCTGAGACAGCCCGGAGATACGGAAGAAAAAGCTCTTAGACCTGTTACCTTTGAAGATTATTCAGGTCAGACCAAAGTAAAGACCAATCTTAAGATCTTTATCGACGCTGCCAAGAAGCGTGGAGAAGCTTTGGATCACGTCCTCTTATATGGTCCTCCGGGATTAGGTAAGACAACGCTTGCAGGCATCATCGCATCTGAGATGGGTGTTGCCATGCATATCACCACTGGCCCGTCTATCGAAAAGGCCGGTGACCTTGCAGCTCTTCTTACGAATCTGAATGAGAATGAAGTCTTGTTTATAGATGAGATTCACAGACTTAATAAGAGTGTAGAGGAAGTACTCTATCCTGCGATGGAGGATTACTGCCTTGACCTCATGATAGGTAAGGGTCCTGCTGCAAGATCCGTAAGACTTGATCTTCCGCACTTCACTCTTGTAGGCGCCACCACCAGAGCCGGTATGCTCTCTGCTCCTTTAAGAGACCGATTCGGCATGATCCACCGTCTTGAACTCTATGAGACGGAAGATCTTATGGAGATACTTAAGCGTGATGCAGGTCTTCTGGGTATTGCCATTAATGAAGAAGGTTTACGCAATATCGCGTCAAGATCCAGAGGCACGCCTAGAATCGCGATAAGACTTCTTAAGCGTATGAGAGACTTTGCTTCATACCTTGATAAGGATACTATCGATAAGGAAGTTTCAGACTACGGACTTAATGCGTTGGATATAGACGCCATTGGTCTGGATGCAGTCGACAGAAGGCTTCTTACTTCTATTGCTGATATCTTTAAGGGTGGTCCTGTAGGACTTGAGACTCTTGCTGCATGCACAGGCGAAGATCCTGTAACTATTGAAGATGTCTATGAGCCGTTCCTTTTGCAGAATGGTTTCCTTCATAAGACACCCAGAGGAAGAATGCTTACTTTAAGGGCATTCGAGCACTTAGGTCTCACACCTCCGCCGTCTTTTATTGCCGGAATGAAGAGTACCGAAGTTCAGACTGCTCCCAAGTTTGAGAATATCTCGATCGAAGACTGGCAGAACTCCAACAGGGAAGGCGAGAACAGCTGATGGGGAAGATGCTCCTTCATTGCTGCTGCGGCCCTTGTGCCATGTATCCTTTGGACCTTCTGGTCTCAAAGGATTATGACCTTGACTGTTTCTGGTATAACCCCAATATCCAGCCTCAGTTTGAATTTGACAGACGTCATGAGAATCTTAAGAAGGCATGTGACCATTTTGGTATCAAGCTTATTTCAGTAGGAACTGAATGTATGCAGGATTACTGGCTTTCCAAGGAATACTTAGAGCAGTACGGATCAAGATGTGAGATGTGCTACGACATCCGTATGGATCAGGTTGCTAAGTTCGCATCTGAAAATGGTTATGATTCTTTCTGCACGACACTTCTTGTAAGTCCTTATCAGCAGCACGATAAGATCGCTGAGATCAGCAATATGAAGGCTTCCAAGTATGGTGTTGATTTCGATTATATGGATTTCCGCCCTGGCTTCAGACAGGGTCAGGACATGGCCAGAGAGATAGGCCTTTACAGACAGAAATACTGCGGCTGTATTTTCTCCTTGGAGGAATCAAAGTTCAGGGATAAGATTTATAAATCTTTTGAAGATGGTTCTTTAGCTTCTACCAGAACAGAATAATACCCTTCATAGATAACCATTCCGGGCTTTGCTCCCGGAATCTTTTTTACGTGGGAGACAGGGCAGTAGTCGACTTCGGCTTTGAGCTGGCCGGGCTTGGAATCTTCTGAAGTCATATGTTCTTCAAGGATTATCGCCTTTGAGAAGAATGCAGCAAGACTTGCTGCTTCGAGAACAGCATTATCAGAAGGCATCTCCTCGTTGGGTTTTGTCCTTAAGATGACGTGTGTTCCTGGAAGTCCTTTTACATGGAACCACCAGTCACGTCTGGAAGCTGTATGGAAAGTGAGCTGCTCGTTTTGGATGTTGTTTCTGCCGGCAAGGATCTCATAGCCGTCTGAAGTAATGTATCTGCGGCAGGGAAGAGCCCGTTCCTTATTCTGGTTCTTGGCTTTGCCCATGTTAGCTCTCTTGGCGGCTTCTCTTAATGCGCGTGTGGAAGCTTTGCCGGACTTGGCGACACCGACCATCTTATTAGGGTCGCCAGCGCCCTGAGTTCTGGCTTTGGATGCAGAGCCTTTTCGAAAACCGGAATCACCGGATATCTCTGACTTGATCTCTTCGTTTATCGCATCAAGATCTTCTACGCTTGAGGCAGCGGTAACGGCTGCACTTAAGGAACGGAGATACTGTGCGGCGAGTTCATCTTCTTTAAGATAGTTTTCAGCGAGCTCCATTTTTCGCTTTGCTTTATGGAAACGCTTGTAGTATTCCTGAGCATTGCCTGAAGCATCGAGCGTGGGATTCAAGGGAATCGTTATATCATTCTGGGACTCAGTAGTGTAATCGGTAAGGGTTACGCTCGACTGTCCCTGAGAGATCATGTACTTGTAGGTGAGGATGAGGTCACCATAATGCTTCAGAAGATCAGCTTTCTGACCTTCCTCAAAGTCCTGTTCATGTATCTCACGTTTCTTGATGACTCTTGCTAAGGCACTTCCGATTATCTGGCTTAATCTGTCTCTGCCTTTATCCAGGATCAGCTTTGAATCCCTGGCCTGATAGCAAAGATCAATCGCTTCGGATATAGATGAGACCTCTTTGGTCTTGGCAAAGCCTCTGAGTTCTACGATGGAAGCGTCTTCGGGATCACCATTTAGATCGTAAAAAACATAGGATTTATATGTTCCATCGGTAACCGTTCTTAAGAACCCTGTTACGACTTTATTAAGCCGGTCTTTATCGCTTTCATTAAGCATGGAAAGCGTCTTGCGGTCGTCGATGTCCGCCTTGTCGGATATGAATGATGCAAGAACAGGGGACAGGCCCTTGATGGATCCGACCAAAGCCTTTTCGATAGGTCTGGAAAGTTCTGATTCCATTATGGGAAGACTGCCGCTTTCTGATATCTCCAGTGCCTTGTCTGGAGTAAGCTTATCCTGTGCCGGCGGATACTCGTAGACTCTGGCTGGCATGACCTCTCTGACTCTGGATACGGAGAAATCAACGTGGATCGCGGAATCTAAGATCTTGCCGCCTTCGTTGATAAGGACGATATTTGAGAAACGTCCCATAAGTTCGATTGTAAGAGTATATGTCTTACGGTCTTTTAATTCATCGTATTTACTGACAGTAATCTCTATGATTCGTTCGTAGCCGGGATTTGTCACGCTCTCAATCCGGGAACCTGCCAGGTATTTTCTAAGAAGCATGCAAAATGAGGGTGGAATTGACGGATTGTCCACAGTATCTTCAGCAAAGCAGATCCTGGGAGCACCGGGATCTATTGAGATGAGGAGCTTCTTATATCCGCCTGTAAATCTGATGTGAAGGATAACAGTGTGCTTATCTGGCATGTAGATCTTATCTACACGCTTGCCTTCAAGCTCTGTATTAAGTTCATTTGCTAGAAGCTGACAAGTGATACCGTCTAAAGTCAAGGTGTTATACCTCGTCTTCTAACGGTTCGCCATCTGATTCCATATTCTTCTTGCTGGAAAAGACCAGCGTAAGGATGATCCAAACAATAGCTGCTGCAAGCACTTCGATACCGAGGATCTTGAAGAACAGCTCGAACTTATCCCAGCTTACCAGGAGATCTATTCCTGTGATGAGAAGTACAGCTGCAATAAAAATAAGAGGCTTTGCAACCTTGGAAGAAGCAAACTTCTTAACAACTTCCGATGCGCCTGACTCCTGGGGAGCAGGTGTAGTAGTTCTTTTCCTTGAGGATGAAGAACGGGAAGCTGTTGAACGTGAAGATGACGTTGTACGGGCAGGCTTTCTGGAGGAACTGCTTTTCGAGCCCCTTGAAGAAGATCTGCCTGTACCTGTTCTTCCTGAACCTGCCATTATCAGCCGATATTCTCTTTCTCTTTGAGAAGCTTCTTGATCTTCTCAGTAGGATTGATGAGGCTTGAAAGTGATGCGTCGTGGTTGATGGCATCGATGAGGAGGGCAACGAACTTGCAGAGGTTAACGTCTGCGAACCAGGGAGCCTGTAAGAGCTCAGGTCTTCTGTAGATAAGGTTTGTAGCGAAAACCTTATTGATGATGCCTTCTTCGTAAGCCTTATTGAAGTTGTCGATACCTTCAGTGAAAAGACCGAAAGTAACAGCGCAGTAAACGTTGCGCGCACCCTTGTCCTTCATCTTCTTTGCGATATCGATCATGGAGTCACCGGAAGAGATCATGTCATCAACGATGAGGATATCCATATCCTGAACGGAGTCACCGAGGAACTCGTGAGCGATGATGGGGTTCTTACCGTCAACTACAGTCGTGTAATCTCTTCTCTTATAGAATGTTCCGAGAGGAACACCAAGGATTGAAGCGTAGTACATAGCTCTGCCGATACCGCCTTCATCAGGAGAGATGATCATGAACTTACCGTTGGAGAAATGGAGATCAGGTACCTGACGGTACATTTCCTTGATGATCTGATATGCAGTAGGGAGGCTCTCGAAGCCTGCAAGAGGAATAGCGTTAGCAACTCTCTCGTCGTGAGCATCGAAAGTAATGATATTTGCAACTCCAAGCTCATAGAGCTCTTCGAGTGCGAAAGCGCAGTCAAGGGATTCTCTGGCGTTTCTCTTGTGCTGACGGCTCTCATAAAGGAAAGGCATGATGACATTGATTCTTCTGGACTTACCGGAGCAGGCGAGGATAACACGCTTAAGATCCTGATAGTGATCATCAGGGCTCATTCTGTTGTCCTGTCCGAACATCTTGTATGTGCAGGAGCAGTTCATGATATCGCTGATGAGGTAGAGGTCATGGCCTCTTACTGTGTTCTTTACGACAGCTTTACCTTCACCGGAGGAGAATCTTGCATTCTCGACAGGGATCGTATAATCCTCACGGAAGAATCCGGGATAAGTATTAACGATCTGCTCTTTCTGATACTCTGAACGTCTCTTGTTCAGATAGAAGTTGACCTTCTGTGTGAAGTCTTCGCTTCCTTTAAGAGCAATAAGACCGATAGGTCCTACCGGCGCCATGGGGTTGTCGCCGTATTGGTCGTAGCGGGAATAAGCTCTTTCGTCAGATGCTGATGTCATAATTGCAGCCTGCCTTTCATGCCATTATTTTGTTTCGTTATCTTTGTTCTCTGCACTCAAAGTCGATATCTCATCGATCCTCATCTGGCTCCTGAGATCCTGAAGTCTGGAAGTGGAGTTGATAAGGTCATATACAGATTCATCAGTATTGAGTGCGTCAATGATCCTGCCCATGTAAGGAACCATGTCTGCAGCAAGGTACCATTCACGGGACTGAAACTCTTCAGGTGCATAGATAAGGTTAGTTGTACAAATGCACTTAAAGACACCTTCTTTATACTTTTTATCAAACTCTTCGAGGCCGTTTGTGAAGAGGGCGAAGGGCGCCATGCAATAGATGTCTTTGGCACCGGCTGCCTTGAGCTGCTCGGCTGTTCTGAACATCGTGTTGCCGGAATTGATCATGTCATCGATAAGAAGGATATCCATACCTTCGACACTTTCGCCCAGATACTCGAAGATCTTACCGTTCTGGCCCGGATTACCTGTATATTTACGGTAGAACAGGCTTAAAGGAAGATTGAGGTTTGATGCGTAAAAAATAGCCCGGGATACACCTGTCTCATCAGGGCTTACCACGAGCGTATGTTCTTTATCAAGTACAATTGAACCGAACTTGTTCAAGAGAGTGGAAGTCATCTTGAACTGGCAGCGCGGCATCTCGATAGACATAAGCGGTACGGCATTAGCGATCCTCGCGTCATGAGGATCAAATATAATAAGGTTAGCAACACCTAACTTATATAATTTCTTAAGCATATCAGCGCAGTCGAAGGATTCTCTGTGGGAGTCCAGCTTTTCGCGCCTGCCTTCATAAACGAAAGGCATGATAACATTAACTCTCTTGGCTTTGCCCTTAAGAGTGGAAAGGATCCTCAAGAGGTCCATGTACTGGTCATCAGGGGAGATGACATGTGAACCGTCAATGAGATCGATATCAAGATTACGTGAAAGAACGTCTGTGATTACGAAGATATCGTGGCCTCTTGCACTTTCACCGATGGAGAACTTGCCCTCACCGGACTGGAATCTGATAAGTTCGGAGTCGAAAATATAGTTCTCGCGGCAATAACCCGGATCATTTGCATAAATGTTCTCAGGCTTCTGGGCACGGAGCTTTCTTCTTTGAGACAGATCGTTGGAGACTTTTTTGACGAAATCAATATTGGAGGTATGTGCAATTATGCCAATAGGACCGAAAGGTGCCAAAGTAATCGGCTTATAGTCTTTATTGACATTTGAGTCGCTCATGGCAATCAAAATCCCCCACAGAAATCTAGTTAAATGATATATAAGTAATCTGATTATTCAAAGCGCTTAAATACAAAAATTTGCACGAAAAGTACTAAAAAGATTGTTCATTATTTGCATACCTCATCAGAGATAGCCTGCTTTAAATCATTTATTCCTGATTTTTGAGGGTTGGTCTCACTGGAAGATACCGCGAAAACCCGTGCATCTTCGGCAAAATCAAGACAATTTGACATCATCTGAAGTTGTTTCCTGACTTGCTGTGCAGAAAGCTTGTCGCACTTCGTGAAAACCAGAAAATAGGGAAGTCCCGTGCTGTTAAGAAAACTAAGCATTCCGATGTCGTCATTTGAAGGCTCATGCCTGATATCGATGAGCAAAAGCACCAGATCGATGCCCTTTCTGACTCTGAAATAGTTATCACAAAGCTCCGAAAAGCCTTTGGATTTATCTTTTGAAGCTTTCGAAAAGCCGTATCCTGGAAGATCTGCCAGGATCGCCTGGCTATCCATATCAAAGTAAATGATCTGCTGCGTTTTGCCGGGTGTCTGTGAAACTCTTGCAAGCTTTTTGTTGCCGCCCAGGGCATTTACAAGAGAGGACTTTCCGACATTTGATCTTCCGGCAAGAACGATCTCCGGGATATCGTCACCGGGGAGGTCTTTGATGGAAGCGCATGTCCTGAGATATTTGATCTTTCCGTAATTGATAGCCATGTAGATAACTCTGTTTATAGTGTTCAACTTGTCGTATTTGTCGGTTTTCTTGTCGTACTTTGTAAGAAAGTTGAGACTCAATACGACAAAGGTCCGCATTAGAATTTTAACATGAAGGACTTTTATGGCAAAACATCAATAAATACAAGGTTTAAAGTATTGCCGGGCTCATATTTAAGTGATCTTGGCAATCTTCATATGGCTTTTTCATCAAGGCCTTTTGTGTTGCCGGCGATCCTGCTTATATTATGTTGCTATTTGACCTTTTTCTTCAGGACTTTGATCCCTGTTATTTTGCTTTGTCTGGCGGTTATATCAGGTGCATATATCATTTGGCGGCAGAAGAAGGGCGGTATATCCGTTATTCTTACTGCTTTGATCACGTGTCTGATACAGGGTTATATCAGTGTTTATATCGATATGCATCTTAATGCGGTTGCTCCTGCGGATCAGAGCCGGTTTGAATGCGTAGTTACTTCAGTTGACCGTGATCTTTCGGGTGATGTCAGCCTTATTGTGAGACTTGATGGCGGAGCCCTTGCTTCGGTCAGGTATTATGGTGAAGATGATTCTTTTTCTTCAGTCTGTACAGGCGACAGCCTTATCCTGTACGGAAAGATAAAAGAACCGTCAACTGCAAGGAATCCGGGCGGTTTTGACTACAGTGACTTTTTGCTCAAAAAAGGTATTCTTTATACGATCAACTGCGAGCGTTTTGAGGTTGCAGAAATAGCCGGATTTCCGCTTGATCTGACGGGCTTTCTTCAGTCAGGATTCTTCTTACTGCGCAAAAATGTAATCGATGCCGTATCCCGTACTTTCCCGGAAGAATACAGAGCTTTGACAGCGGCCCTTTGTTCCGGTGACAGATCGCTTATATCAGATGATATCCAGCGTGATTTTAAGTTGTCCTGCTGCTCCCATCTTCTTGCAGTGTCGGGCACTCATTTTGCTGGTTTTCTGGCATGCGTTCCGTTTATTCTGGAAGCCCTTAATATCAAACGGAAAAAGGCATTTGCCGTACATGTGTTTTTCTGTATTCTGATCGGTTTTTTTACAGGCTGGAATTCATCCGTCACAAGAGCTTCTATAATGAGCATATGCGTCTTTGCCGACAGAGACTGGCTTTCCGCCTTAAGCCTTGCGTCTGCCGTAATGACGATAGCTGATCCGTTCTGTCCGTTATCCGCAGGCTTCCAGATGAGTTTTTGCTCTGTTATCGGCATAAAAGTCTATAGTAAAAAGATATCTTCTTGTTTGTTCCGTTTTCGCATTGGCGAAAAGTCGGCATCGCTGATAAGCCCCGCATTATCAGCATCTCTCGGTATGATCCCGTTCTGGTCTGACATCTCGATGAGACCTGATCTGTTTCACCTTTTGATCCAGATATCAGCCTCTTTCATCGCAGGAATGGTCTGTACCTGCTTTGTTCCGTGTGCATTGATGAGTCTTGTGTTTCCGTTCTGGTCAGAATATCTGTCTATGCCGTTGCTGTTATGCCTTAAGGCTTTGATGAAGGTAGTAACCATTGGAAGTCTTGTAAGTGAGAAAAGCGGAGCGCCGGTCCATTTTAATAAGGCATTCCTGATCACTCTGAGTCTCGCGGCCTTTCTTTTCGTGCTTCCGCCATGTTTTATGAGGAAAACAATGCTTAAGATTGTGTCACTCATTCTGGCAGCAGCTATCGGACTTGAAGTTTTTTCGGTCATTAATAGGCCCTCATGCAAAGTCGTTTTCGCAGATGTAGGGCAGGGTGACTGCTGTCTCATTATTACACCAGACAAAACCTGCCTGATAGATGCCGGAACTTATAGCGAAGGCGCGTCAACGGTCCGGGATATTCTTGATTATTATGGTATTCCCAAGGTCGACGTATGCATTATGAGTCACTGGGATACAGACCACGCCGGCGGCATAGCAGCACTATTCAATCAGGGCCGGACAGGAACCATCCTTACGTCTTATGTCCCAAAGCCTGATGACAGCAATAAAGACGTATCAGATTTCTTCAAAGCCGTTACTCCTGAAGGTCTTGACCGGACTTCTTATCTTTCGAGCCTCAGGCTGTTCCTGGCAGGCGACCGGATCGAACTATCCAGCTCTGTGTATATCGAGGCCCTTTATCCGTCTGAAAGCACCGGCGCGGGTAATGAGGAAAGTCTCGTCCTGATGCTCCATATCGCGGATTCAGATACTTCGATCCTTTATACAGGCGATATCGGCACTTCCACCGAGCAGCTTCTTCTTGACCGTCATGTCGATGTCGACTGCGACATCCTGAAAGTTGCTCATCACGGCTCGAAATACTCCTCGTCATCAGACTTTATCGCTTCAGCCTCGCCCTCGATCGCTGTGATCTCCGTCGGTGCCAATAATTTCTACGGTCATCCGTCTCCCGATGCCATATCCCGCCTCCGGCAAGGCGGCTGCAGCATTTTTCGCACTGACCAGGAAGGCGCGGTGGTGCTGGAGTATTGAGAAAACGGACACAAATTGAGATTTTGGCATATGTGTCCGTAGATTTTTTGAGGTTTTGCAATTCGAAAAGAGTCTAAAGCGGACACATAGCTCACTTTGTTTGATTGTGTCCGCATTTTCGAGCCGAAAACCTTTTGAAAACACATAGAATTACGGACACAAACGCGCTTTCCGCTAATTGTGTCCGTAACTTGAGTTCATATAACTCAAAACCATAGCGATTTATACGGACACAAAAGAGAAAAACATCATTTGTGTCCGTGGGAACGATTCTTACGGTTTAACAAATAATTATTAACATTTGAAAGGAGAGAATTATGCATGATTTTTTTGAAGTAATCAATGATAGGAGAAAAACTCTTTTAAGAATGAAAGAGGATGCACTTAACCGTTTGAATAATATCGATTACAAAGGATATCCTAAGTATCATTTGCGGTTTCAGTCTAACAAGAATCAGTTATTCATTATCGAAAAAGGTGAACGTACAAAAGGAAAATATGTGTCACCCGAAAAAATGCCAATCGCAAAAGAAATAGCTGAATATGATTATTTAAACGGTATTGTTAAGCTCATTGATACCGAGTTGCAAATAATCGACAGATGTCTAAAGCATAAGTGCACCAAGCCCGAAGACTACTACGAATCCCTCAGTCAAGGCCGTCAGAAACTAATTGTTCCGGTCAGGCTTACAGATAAGCAGTTCGTGGAAAAATGGATCGCAACGCCATATGAGAAGAAGCCGTTTGTGGAAGATGATGAGACGGAATTCTATACTGACAATGGCGAACGTGTAAGGTCTAAGTCAGAGGTGTTGATAGCAAATGCCATGAAGAAGCATGGCATTCCGTATAAGTACGAATGTCCGATAGTTCTGAAGGGGATAGGGAAGATACATCCTGATTTTACTGCGCTGAATATAAGACGGCGGAAGATCTATTACTGGGAACACTTAGGTAAGATGGATGATCCTGATTATGCCAAAAAGAATACATTCAGGCTCAATATGTATGAGAAAAACGGCTTGTTTCATGGAGACAGTCTAATTACAACAAGGGAGACAAGTACATTGCCGCTGGATACCAAGCTGCTCGATAGAATGATTGACCATTATCTTTTGAAATGAGCAGGAATGAATGATGTTAAATACCCGGATAAAAGAAACCACACCAGATGTAAAAACGCTTTTATAAATGGGCAGGCAGCAAGCCTTTGCCATAATTTTGTCCTATAAAGTGCAATGGAATTTGTAACAAGTTTGTTATAATCGAGTGCGTATGGGAATAATAAAGATGTTACGGCTATGTGCCGGAAATGGAGAATTATGAGTATTAGAGTACAAAAGAAGCTTAAGCTCATTGCAGCCACGACTCTTTCTGCGGCTGTGATGTTGGCGTCTGTTACAGGATGTCAGATCCCTGAACCGACTAACGCCACTAAGGACGGCGATACCAGTACGACTGTTACTGAAGACACTTCAGAGACTCTCGAGAAGATCGTTTTCACGGATGAATCAGAGACTACCGAGCCATCTCCGACTCCCACGCCGAAGATACGTCATATGGATAAGCCTGAGACGGATACCAAGGCGCCTATGTTCCTTAATCTGCCTGAGACTGTAAGTATTAAGGTCGGTAATACCTTTAATATTCAGAAGCACATCGGATATATCGATGACTGCGACAGTGAAGTCGATATAAAGGTCGAAGGTGACGTTGACACTTCAACTGTGGGTCAGTACCCGATAACTATTACATTGACTGATGATGCCGGTAATTCCAAGACAGGTAAGATGACTGTCAAGGTTTATAAACCCAGCAATACCGGCGGCGGTGGCGGAGGCGGTGGATCCACCGGCCATACCACATTGGCATTCAGCGATTTCAAGGCCAGATATCCTGACAGTGACATCGCTCACGGTATCGATGTATCAAGATATCAGGGTGATATCGATTTTAACAAGGTCAAGGCTGCAGGCTGCGAATTCGTTATGCTCAGAGCCATGATCTATAACAATGGCGAACTTGGTAAAGACCGTAAGTTCGAGCAGTACTATAAGGATGCGAAGGCTGCAGGACTTAAGATCGGTGTTTACTACTATTCGACCGACAGCACGATTCCTATGCTGAAAGAGCACACGGCTGAACTGCTTAAGGCTCTTGAGGGTAAGGAACTGGATCTTCCGGTTGCTTTTGACTGGGAGAGCTGGTGGAATTTCCAGAAGTATAAGATGAGCATTGTTGATATCAACAATCTGTTCTATGAGTTTGCTTCCATCATGGAAGAGAACGGATATAAGACGCTTCTTTATTCAAGCAAATATTATCTTGAGATCATCTGGGAACCTGCAGGTTATGATGTATGGCTTGCTCATTATGTTAAGCAGACTTCATACTCAGGCGAGTATACGATGTGGCAGACCGGTTCTATCGGAAGGATCAGCGGCTGTTCGGAGGATGTTGATACGAATATCCTCTTTAAGAGCAAGTATCCTGAAGTGTTTGGAACAGGCTCAGGAGATAGTCCTTCAGAAGCACCTGCTACTGATGATGCTTCAGCGGCCGATGATTCATTAGGCCAGAATAATGGTGGCTCAGTTGGCTAAGCAAAAAGCATTGCCCAAGGGAGTTTTGAATTCCCGTCAGATGCTTGCGAAGATCAATCAGGAACCTGATTCGTTAGGTCTTGTTCTTATGTACGGCACCGAGAATTATATGATCGACGGTGCTGTCTCCATGCTCAAGAAGGTCTGCCTCGGTGAAGGCGCCGAAGACATGGATTATGCGGTCATTGACACCAGAACAGGTGATAAGTTCGATATGGGCAAGCTCGAGGAGCTTATCTCGATGCCGCCGTGGATGTCACCTAAGAGGCTGGTCGTGGTAAAGCAGTCAGGTCTCCCGGGCAGGGAACTGTCGGACAAGGACCTTGAGATCCTGAAAAACATCCCGTCTTCTGTCGTTGTTGTCTTTTTCGAGGAGACAGCTGACAGCAGGAAGAAAGCGTTTAAAGCTTTCCAGCAGTACGGGACCGTTGCCGCCATGAGCGGATTTGAGGAAGACGAGCTTGCAGGGTGGATATCCAAGAAGTTTGCCAAGGATAACATCAGGATCGGTTTTGAAGCTGCTAATTCAATGGCTTCAAGGTGTTCCAATAACATGATGGAGCTCGTAAATGAGATAAACAAGCTGACGCTTTATTGCCAGGGCAAGGGCTACACAGAAGTCACGCCTGACATTGTAGAGCTTTGCTGTCCGCCTGATCTGAGTGGCAAGATCTTTGACATCATGGATGCCTGCGGCAGCGGAAATGCCAAGATAGCTCTGGGTACGCTTGATAAGCTTATTGCCAACAAGGAGCCTTTGGCCAGGATCAGGGTATCTATCGTAAATCACATCAAGGCATTGATCATGGCTAAGGAGGCCGGAAATGCCAATGTGCTCATAGACAGGACCGGAATGAATGACTTCAGGGCCAGAAAGCTTGTATCACAGGCCAATAATTTCAGCATGAAAGGGCTTATTTCATTGTATCTTGCTGCTGCTGACTCTGACAGTGAGTTTAAGCACGGCCTTATTGATGAGCGCTATTCACTCGAGATAATCCTTGTTAAAGCGTCTGCAAAATCAAGCGTTTAACAGGTAAGATTTCATTATTTTTTTCCTCATTAACCGATTTGACGTTATGGGCCTTATGTCTTAAAATCTTCTAGTATTATTTATATGAATGGAGATCTTATGGCTAAGATTCAGATGAAGACCCCGCTTGTAGAGATGGACGGGGATGAGATGACGAGAATTATCTGGAAGCAGATAAAGGACATCGTAATTTTGCCTTTTGTTGATTTGAAGACTGAGTATTTCGATCTTGGTCTCAAGCACAGAGACGAGACAGCAGATCAGGTTACTATCGATGCTGCCAACAGGACAAATGAGTTAGGTGTTGCCGTTAAGTGCGCTACTATCACACCTAATGCCCAGAGAATGGAAGAGTACAACCTCCATACAATGTGGAAGAGCCCTAACGGAACGATCAGAGCTATCCTCGATGGTACCGTTTTCAGAGCACCCATCCTTGTTAAGGGTATCAGACCTTTCGTTTCCTGCTGGGAAAAGCCTATCACTATTGCAAGACATGCTTATGGTGATGTTTACAGGGACACAGAGTTCCTGGTAGACGGTCCTGCAAGAGCGGATCTTGTTCTCACATATCCTGACGGAAGACAGGAGAGCCAGACGATCTTTGAATATAAGGATTCCGGTGTCGTTCAGGGACTTTACAATACAGACAAGTCCATTTCCGCATTTGCTACATCTTGCTTCCAGTATGCTTTGGATACCAAGCAGGATCTGTGGTTTGCCACAAAGGATACAATTTCCAAGAAGTACGACGGACGTTTCAAGGAGATCTTCCAGAACATCTACGATACTCAGTTCAAGGAAAAGTTTGAGGCTGCAGGCATCACATATTTCTATACTCTGATCGATGACGCCGTAGCAAGAGTTATGCGTTCTTCAGGCGGTTTTGTCTGGGCGCTTAAGAATTATGACGGCGACGTTATGAGCGACATGCTTGCTTCAGCTTGCGGTTCACTTGCCATGATGACATCCGTTCTTGTCTCACCTAAGGGCGTTTACGAGTACGAGGCAGCTCACGGCACAGTAACACGTCACTACTATAGACACCTTAAGGGTGAGCAGACATCTACTAACCCTATGGCTACACTTTTCGCATGGTCCGGTGCGCTCAGAAAGAGAGCACAGCTTGATAACCTTCCTGAGCTTGAGGCTTTTGCCGATAAGATCGAGCAGGCTTCTATCAAGACGATCGAAGAGGGAACGATCACGGGAGACCTCAATAATCTCCTTGATAATGAGAACAAGAAGACAGTTACTACTGAGGAATTCCTCAAGGCTGTAGCTGCTAAGCTTTAATTTTGGAGGATTACGACAATGAGTTATTACAAGACATGGATGGACAAATCCGAAGATGCTTCCAACAGACAGGAATACATGGAATACATCAACCGCTACTATGCGCTCGAAAAGGTTGCTTACGAGAAGATCCTCGGAGCTTATCCTAACAACGAGGAATTCTTGAACGGCACAGCAGCTGAGCTTGCTAAGAAGCTTGAGTTCCCTAAGGATGCTATGGATGTATTCGTAGGATTCGTCGACGGTATCAAATCAAGCCTTAAAAATGGCGATGATATCGATCTTGAAGCTATCGATGACAACTATGAGCTCAAGCTCGTTATCGATTACGAGAAGCTTTACTACAACATGCGTGATGCAAAGGCAGACTGGCTTTTCGGCATCAAGGCATGGAAAGATATCCTTTCAGAAGATAAGAGAAACGAGATCACACGTGAATACCGTGAGAGCAATATGGCTCACTCCGAGCATATCGGACGTAATGATCCGTGCCCTTGCGGTTCAGGTAAGAAGTATAAGAACTGCTGCGGTAAGAAGGGCTGATCCTTCTAATCAGACAGGGGAATAGTCTTGAAAAAACTGTTGAAAACGAAATGGTTCATTGCACTTGTTGTCTTGCTCGTCTTGGCAGCATTTGCTATTTTGAGCCTGATTCCGGGAAGTCCCATCAAGAATCTGCTTAGACCGGTCCAGCTTGTCGGATCACCTGCGCAGTCCATCGTTAAGAGCGCCGGTGATACGATAACCGATTTCTGGTCTGCTATTACTGATGGTATTGCTATCAGAGAAGAGAATAAAGCTCTTAAAGAGCAGATCGCTGACTTAAGATATCATCTTACTCAGAACGAGGAAGCTGCACTCAGATACGAGGAACTTAAGGAAGCGCTTCATATTAAGGATACGTTCAGCAACTACGTAATCTATGGTGCTTCCATTCTTTCGAGAGAATCAGATGAGTGGTTCTCCACGATCAGGCTTAATGCCGGTACTGCTGACGGCATCGTTCTTCAGCCCGGTCACTCTTATCCGGTTCTTGATGTTGAGATGAACCTTGTCGGCCGTGTTATCGAGACTTCTGACACTGAATCCAGAGTCCTTCCGCTCCTTCATGAAGGTTTTGCCGTAGCAGGCAAGGTAAATGAGGTTAACGGTGCGACATTCATGGTTACAGGTGATGCTGAGCTTAAGCGAAAAGGCCTTTGCCTCGTAAAGGATATCGATGCCGATGTCCGTCTTGAACCCGGCATGGAGATCGTTACTTCAGGTGAAGGCGGTCTTTTCCCTGAAGGTATCCCGATCGGAGTTATCGAGTCAGTCGATAATTCCAATCCGCTTGAGATCACAGCAACTTTAAGACCTTATTCCCAGATCGGCAAACTTGAAGACGTGTTCATCATGATCCCTTATGTTGAACCTTCTGATGAGACGGCACAGACAACTGTCGGATAAGATATTTCCATGCGCATCATCAACGAGAATACAAAGAGCAGAGCAAGAAAGGTGATCGTTTATACGATCTATATTTTCCTGCTTTCCACTTTGCAGGTTTCATTCCCTGATGCGTTCAGCTTTGCCGGTCAGACAGCTGACCTGATGTTTGTATTTGTAGTTCTTTCAGGCTATTTTAATGGTTTCTGGGATGGAGCTGTTGTCGGCTTTATCTGCGGACTTTTAAGAGATGTATTCTCTCCTCCAGCCGTTGTAGGCCTTGACGGGGAAGTAAGGGTGACTGCCTTTATCGGTGCCTTCACGCTCTTTGCTGCCGGCATCACAGGCGCATCTTTCTTTACCAAGAGAATGCACAGGAACATTCCGTTCTCAGTTGTAGCGGTAATGTTTGTTACTTTCTGTTATAAAGTAGCAGGATATGTCCTTATTTTCGGATGGAGCTCGATTTCAGGAATTAACATGAATTTCTATAATCCTGTTGCGGCTTTTGTCTATTCATTCCTTCCGCAGCTCCTTCTTAATACGGTCACGGCGATCCCCTTGATCGTACTTCTGAGGTTCTTAGGTCCTGTATCTTTCAGGAATACTAAGAAAAAAGACGATATTATCAGTGATAGTGGTGAAGGCACATGGCTAGGAATCTGACAGAAGACTACGGTGCATTTGATAATAATGCGGAAAGAGGCGGAAGGGCTGACACAGCGTCGTTCCTTAAGCGTGTCTACCAGTTCCTCATAAACAGATATCTTGTTTTGGCATTAGGTTTTATTGCCTTTGGTATTGCTATTTTCATTACTACTACACAGCTTCAGTTCTCCGGTTACCAGAAGACATTGTCTGAGAGTACTTCGGGTGTTGTAAGGCAGTATGTCTCACAGGCTCCGAGAGGTGATATCTATGACAGCAGGGGAGTGCTTCTTGCATCTTCAAATGAGTACAACAGCGTAATGATAGCTAATGCTTATCTTGATGATGCTGCTCTTAATTCCCTGTGTCTTGAACTCAGTTATCTTTTCGATCAGTATCACTGTATTGAAGTTGCTGATCTTGACCAGTATTTTGTTCTCGACCCTAAGGCAAGATTTGTTAAGGAAGAGAAGAAGATCAGGCTCTGGCAGTCAGACTCCAACCTCTTTGATCTCAAGGACTATGCTTCGGGCGTTATCGTTACGTTCTCTGATGATTATGTAAAGACAGACCCGAACGTATTCTTCCTTTATTTAAGACGTAAATTCAATATCGACAATAATTACACCATTGAGGAAGCTTACAGGATCATGAGGATCAGATATCAGATATTTTCTGATAACTGGGCTTTCATCAAGGGTACGCCGGTTAAGATCGCTACTGATGTTCCTGATGAGCTCATCAAGATCTTCGAAGAGCAGAATTACCATTACATGGGCATTGTCGCAGGTAAGGAATATGCGAGAACGTATTCTCCGGAAGCTTTGTATGCAAGCCACGTGTTAGGTTATGTAGGAAAGATATCCACTGTCACATATCAGGATCTCCGTAATTTCGGCTATACGAGTGACGACTATGTAGGAAAGGCCGGTGTTGAGGCGCAGATGGAAAGATATCTGCACGGAAGCAGCGGTATAACGCCTTACAGCATTTGGACGATGAATGGAGAGAACAGCCTTTTCGTACCAAGAAGTTACGGTTCTGCACCTGAAGAGGGCGCTACAGTTTACCTTACTATAGATTCTCATGTTCAGGAAGTCGGAATCAAGGCTCTCAAGGATTACATCCAGGAAGAAAAAGCCAAGGATATTTCAGGATTCAAGACGGCTTCTGCGGGCGCGTTCGTTATGATGAACGTAAACACCGGTGCTGTTGTTGCCATGGGTTCTTATCCGAACTATGACCCTAATGACTTCATCCTCGCCAATTACGGCGACGAGCAGGCAAAGGAGCAGGTAAAGTACTATCTTGGTATTGATAAGTATCAGGATATTACTGCAGGTGACCTTCCTTTGTGGAACCGTGCGATCATGTCAATGTATGCGCCGGGTTCGACATTTAAGCCCTGCACGGCTCTTGCAGCTCTCGAAAACGGGGACATCACGCCTACAAAGACCAACATCGTTTGCGTCAGTCCTTATGATGTTGACGGTTGGATCTTTAAGTGCCTCGAGTTCCCTAAGTCAGGACACGGCGGTCTTTCCCTTAACGATGCGATGGCACAGTCCTGCAATATCTACTTCATGATCCTCGGAATCAGGACTGGTATCGATAATATCTCGGCAATGGCCAACAGATTCGGCTTAGGCGTTAAGTCCGGAATCGATCTCCCGGGTGAGATCTCAGGTGTCATGTCCAGCCGTGAGAATAAGAGACTTACACGTCAGTCTATCTACGATAAGACATGGTTCCCATCCAATACCGCTCAGGCTTCCATCGGCCAGTTTGATAACTGCTTTACGATCCTTCAGCTTTGCAGATACACATGCGGAATCGCTACAAACAAGCTCTGCACACCTTATGTTATCGACAAAGTTGTAGCAGGTGACGGCTCGATCCTGTATCAGGGTCAGACGGAATCTGTTGATATAGGAATCTCTGAACCGAGTATCGAGGCTGTAAGAACAGCGATGAGATGTGCTGCTACCGGTACTTACAGATGGGGCACCACGATCGGTACGTCATTTGCCAACTATCCGATCGAGATGGTTTGTAAGACGGGTACGGCGGAGACAGGATTCGAGGATTCCCGTAAGGAGTATTCAAACGGTCTGTTTATCTGCTATGCGCCTAAGAACAAGCCTGAAGTTGCTTTGGCTCTCGTTGTAGAGAAGGGTAAGTGGGGATCTTCATCAGTTGGTATTGCCAAGAAGATCATGGCTGCTTATTTTAATAAATCGATTAATACTTCAAATACAACAACTATTTCTAATCCGATCATCGGTGACTATATTCCGTCGGTCAACAACAATAACCGCCGCGGTTAATAGGTAATGGCGGGTTCATCCTGCCTGTTGTCAAATAATCAATTTTTCTGATTGTTGATTTGTAATAAAGACTAGTTGCTCAAAAAAGCATTTTACTGTACAATCTGTATAGTTTCGCTTTAATGGGAGAATTTGGATGAAGATTGTTTTGATGGCCGACAACAGAAAGACCGAGCTTCTGGTCAACTTCTGCATTGCCTACAAGCCTTTGCTTGAGAAACATCAGCTCATCTCTGTTTATAACACTGCTAAGCTCTTGAAGTCTGCTGCGGATCTTGAAGTGTCCGGTCTTTCAGTTGACTATTCGAGCGGCTTTGAGCAGCTTGCTTCCAGAGCTGAATATAACGGCATTGACTGCGTTATCTATTTGAGGGATGGTCACCAGGTTGGCGAGTCTAATCCTTTTGAGCTTTTGGACGTTTGTGATCAGAACACTATCCCTTATGCAACTAATATTGCTTCTGCAGAGATCCTCGTTACCGCGATCGACAGCGGTGCTCTTGATTACCGCGAATGGACTGCAGGCTGATAACAGTCCCTTTAGGACCCCTTGAATCTAATATGTATATCGTCACCGGTCCTGCCGGTGCTTTTATTGTTGATCCTTCCGTATCTCCTAAGAAGGCTGAAGAGTTCAGTTCAATTCAGGGGCTCTCTGAGGGTGAATCGGATGTAAAAGGATTACTTCTTACTCATGGCCACCACGATCACATCAAATACATAGATGAGTGGATGGCAGCTTATCCTGATGCAAATGTATTCTTCAGCAGCAATGATAATGACCTTTTGGGCAACGGCTTCATGAACTGCTCTTATATGGAAGGTTCTGAGACCATTTATTCTTTTAAGTTCACCAATGTTGCCGGTATGTACGGTATGAACATCATCAAGGAAGATGGCTTTGAGATCAAAGTCTTTGAGACTCCCGGTCATACAATGGGAAGCGTTTGTTACCTTGTCTCAACAGGTGATGAGGATATGCTCTTTACAGGAGATACTGTATTTGCAGGTTCGGTCGGCCGTACTGATATGCCTGGCGGCAACTCAAAGGAACTCATGAATTCCGTTAAGAGGATAAGTAAGTTTCCTCCGGAACTTAAGATCTATCCCGGTCATGGTCCCGCTTCTTCCATAGGCAATGAGATCAGGTTCAATCCTTTTTTCGAGATTTAAGTAAAATCCCTCTATCAGTGGGGTTTGCTTGACTTTCCAATGGTTATATATGTAAAATAGGCTCTGCAATGAAGGTGCGTAAGTAGTCTTTCTATAACAGGAAAAGAGAGTCGTGTCACCGGCTGAAAGCACGATCCTAAGTGTATTAAGATGAATTTCAACACTGGAGCACTCTTGCGAAAACGGTTTTTTACTGATTAAGCAGATGCGGATAAGCGCGGCATTACAGCGCTTTTCAAGTGCGGAAAGCTATATATTCAAGCTTTTCGAACATGGGTGGTACCGCGAAGGTGCGTTTTTAAGCGAATTCGTCCCATGGCAATGACAAATTGCCATGGGCTTTTTTTATGCCACAGGCGAAAATGCTAGAGGAGGTAAGTATGGCAGATCTTAATGAATTGAACGAGAAGTTATCTGAGATCAAGAGTAAGATCGAGAGCGACCTTAAAGAGATCAACAGTTCCAAGGGAATCTTCGAGTACAGAAAGAGTGTCATGGATTCCAAGGAAGGTAAGATCGGATCTCTCATGAAGGAGATGGGCAAGATCCCGAAGGAACTTAAGGCTGATTACGGCAAGAAGGTCAACGAGATCAGGAACTGGGCTCAGGAGAAGTTCGACAGCCTTGATAAAGAACTTAAGGAAAAGGAGCAGAAGGCACGTTATGACAGCGAGGTCATTGACGTTACTCTTCCGTCAAAGAAGCTTAAGAAGGGCTATCTCCATCCGAATACCCAGGTAAGAAACCAGATCGTAGATATCTTCGGTTCAATGGGTTTCCAGATCTATGAAGGAAACGAGATCGAGACAGATTACTATAACTTCACAGCTCTCAATATCCCTCAGGATCACCCTGCGCGTGATATGCAGGATACATTCTACTTAAGCCCTGAGTTCCTTTTGAGAACACAGACTTCAGCGGGACAGATCCATGTTATGGAGGCTCAGAAGCCCCCGATCAAGATCATCTCTCCAGGTAAGGTTTTCCGTTCTGACGATGACGCTACACATTCTCCGATGTTCTCACAGATGGAAGGACTTGTCGTAGATAAGGGAATCACTCTTTGTGACCTTCAGGGAATGCTCGACGTATTCGTAAAGAAGATCTTCGGTGAAGAGACAAGAACACGGTTAAGACCTTCTTATTTCCCGTTCACAGAGCCTTCTGTAGAGGTAGATGTCAGTTGCTTCCAGTGCGGCGGCAAGGGCTGCAAGCTATGTAAGGGAACAGGCTGGATCGAAGTCCTCGGTGCAGGCGTTGTTAACAAGAAGGTATTGGATAATTGCGGAATCGACAGCAACGTATACAGCGGTCTTGCTTTCGGTATCGGTATCGACCGTATCGCAATGCTCAAGTACGGCATCAACAACATCAAGCTCTTGTTTGAGTCTGATCTGCGCGTACTCGAACAGATCGATGACTAAGGAAAGGGAGGCAATAATATGTTAGTACCTTTAAGCTGGCTTAAAGATTATGTTGATATTGATGTAACTCCGGACGTGCTCGAAGAAAAGCTTTTCAGCTGCGGCTTCGAAGTCGAGGAGAAATATGAAGTAGGCAAGGACATCAGTAAGGTCGTTGTCGGTGAGGTTAAGACTTGTGATCCTATCGAAGGAACACACCTTCACCTTTGTACAGTTGATGCAGGAGAGAACGGTACGCTTCAGATCTGCTGCGGCGCTGATAATGTTAAGGCAGGCGGCAAGTATCCTCTGGCTCTTATCGGAGCACAGGTCTATGCTACTGCAAAAGATCACAAGACTGTAAAAGGTCTCATGACGATCGGTCAGGGCAAGCTCCGCGGATACGATTCATTCGGTATGCTCTGCTCAGGTGTTGAGATCGGCGTTACTGAGGATATGTTCCCCGGCGCAGGTTACGACGGACTCCTTGTCCTTCCTGAAGATTCTGTTCCGGGCGCTGATGTTAAGCCTATCTTAGGACTTGA
>Ga0256404_1005338_pt1 | contig 22891 bp, 21 predicted proteins | sample RumenRJG_01DNA_FD_185990 | JGI IMG/M metagenome (GOLD analysis project Ga0256404, IMG submission 185990) | Bovine rumen microbial communities from Lethbridge, Alberta, Canada - RJG_01 | ecosystem: Host-associated > Mammals > Digestive system > Stomach > Rumen | place: Canada: Alberta | collected... | reverse complement strand
AATGAGCAATAAATATAATTGACTGAGCAACAGTAAAAATTGGGTAAGCAACAATCCAAAATGATTGAGCTGACTTTTAGTCAAAACTGACTGAGCTAAATCAGATCTTTTTCAGTGGGCTGTGACACTATAGAAGGCTTTATTAAGATCTTCAAAAAAGAATTTAACTAAAAGGTTTTGCTATGGAAAACTATGTAATCACTATCTCCAGACAATTTGGAAGCTTAGGTAGACCTATTGCTCAAAAAATTGCCCACAAGCTTAATATTGATTATTACGATAGAGATCTTATTGAAAAAGCAGCTTCAATTCTAAATGAGGATATGCGCTCTATAAGTCCTTTAGACGAGACTATTAAGCTACCTTTTGCCAACGCCCTCTTCCCTTTGGGTATTGGCACAGGCTCTATGCACAGAAGATTATATAAAGTTCAGGAGAACTTAATTCACGAGTGCGTACAAAAGAGCAACTGCGTAATTGTAGGTCGTTGTGCTGACTTTATCCTAAAAGACTATAAAAGACGTTTTAACGTCATGATCTATGCTCCTTTTGAGGAAAGAGTTAAAAACGCAGTAAATGAATTACGCATTCCTGAATATGAAGTTGAAGATTATGTAAAAGAAATTGATAAGGCTAGAGATTCTTACCATAAGTATTTTACTAATGAAAGACTTGATACTATCAACAATCGTGACTTACTAATTGACTCCTCTACTATGGGTCAAGATGATATTGCTGAATTTATTATTTCAGCTGCGCGCAAAAAATTAAACTTCTAGTAAGATTCTGTACTGCAAGCATATGCTTGCAGTACTTTGCCTAAGACAAGTCTCCGTACAGAGTTCTTATTTCTCATCTACAAGCTCTTGATATCTATCAAAAGCTTCTAAGCATTGGCTATTTGAAAAACCACGTCTTGCAAGACTTGCAAGTATCTTTTGCTTTTGCTCAAAGGTAATTTCATCAGTGCCTTTAAGCTTTTTCTTTAAATATAAAGCAGCTATTTGTACCCAATCAGTGTCGTCTAAAACTTCTTGATAGTAGCTTTTATTAAGTCCTTTTTTACAAGCTTCTACCATGAGTTTTCTAGGTCCATAGCCTTGACTGATTAAGTGATGAGATAAAGCTTGAGCGTAGCGCTCATCAGATTGATAGTGGTACTCTAAACATTTTTTTAGAGCTTCTTTAGAGGCAGAGTCGGTATAGTAAAGCTTTAGCTTATTGTAAAGCTCTACTTTTGAGTATTCTCGACGGGTTAAATAACGTAGCGCAGCGTTATACGCTTTTGCTACGTCATCACTTTTTTGTTTGACTTGTTTTCTTACAAACATCTATAGACTATAGATCGTCTGGGATAGGAGTAATTAAATCGTCTTCGTTGATGTCACCACCAAGATTATCTAAAGCAGCTACATCAGGATTTGCGCCATCATCACCAATGGAGGCTGTCTCCTCATAGTCATTGTTGTTCTTATAGAACTCACGGATCTTCTGCTCGATTTCATCGGCAATAGCAGGATTCTCATCTAAGAACTTCATGGCATTAACTTTACCTTGACCAATCTTTTGACCATTGTAAGCAAACCAAGCACCAGTCTTTTGAATGATCTTAGCGTTAACACCAAGTTCAATTAACTCGCCATTTTTAGCAATACCGTAGTTAAAGAGAATTTGGAAGTTTGCGGTCTTAAATGGAGGTGCAACCTTGTTCTTAACTACTTTAACTTTTGTCTCATTACCTAGGACGTTTTCTTTATCCTTAAGTGGCATACCCTTTCTGATATCAAGACGTACTGATGCGTAGTACTTTAAGGCATTACCACCTGTAGTAGTTTCAGGGCTTCCAAACATTACACCAATCTTCATACGCAATTGGTTAATGAAGACAACCATACAGTTAGCTTGCTTTACGATACCAGTTAATTTTCTTAAAGCTTGTGACATTAGGCGAGCTTGTAAACCTACATGGTTATCGCCCATTTCACCTTCAATTTCAGCCTTAGGAACTAAAGCTGCAACAGAGTCGATTACTACAACATCAACACCGCCTGAGCGTACTAGAGTTTCACAAATCTCTAGAGCTTGCTCACCTGTATCTGGTTGTGAAATTAAAACATCTTCAACTTTAACGCCTAACTTTTTAGCATAGATAGGATCAAGTGCGTGCTCAGCATCGATGAAGGCACAAACTTTACCTTTTAACTGAGCTTGCGCAATTAACTCTAAGGTTAAAGTGGTTTTACCTGAGGATTCAGGACCATAAATCTCAATGATACGGCCCATAGGTAAACCACCTACACCTAAAGCTATATCTAAAGATAGAGAGCCTGTAGAAATAGCTTCAATATCGGTTAGATCATTTTGACCTAAACGCATAATAGCGCCTTTACCAAATTGACGCTCGATTTGCTCCATAGCAGCTTCTAGGGCTTTTTGCTTCTTAGGATCTTTAGTGATATTTGATACTAGCTTGTTGCCAGCGCTTGAATTGGATGCTTTTGCAGCTGCCATAATAGTGTCTCCTAAACTCGTTTTTATACATGGTAGTTAATTTTTATACATTTGTCAATGTATTTTTTATGTATAAATACTTTGTATTCGTATATTAGATTTTAACATTTTGATTTTAGGAATTATAATATAGTTATTTCTCTATGTTCTTACTGAATATTTCATTTTTTGCTACTTAACTAAGTTTTTTTTTGCACCTAGACTACCATGGAAGATTTAATCAAAAACGCCACCCCAATGATGCGCCAATACCTTGAAATCAAGGCAAAATACCCAGACACTTTAGTGTTGTATCGCTTAGGTGACTTCTATGAATTGTTCTATGACGATGCTAAAAAGATTGCAAGATTACTTGACTTGACTCTTACCCGCCGTGGCACTAATAACGGCGAGCCTATTCCAATGGCAGGAGTGCCTTTCCATGCTGTAGATAACTATATTGCAAGACTAATTAAGATGGGTGAGTCTTGCGTTATATGCGAGCAAAAAGGCACTCCTGGCAAAAACATGGTAAGAGAAGTTTCAAAAATCATTACTCCAGGTACTGTAACTGATGAGGGTATTGCCCCAGATCAGCAAGACAACTTAATTGCTTGTGTTTATAAAGGCAAAAACTACTTTGGCTTTTCTTACCTATCCTTAGGTTCAGGCTTATTTAAAGTAGCTTTATGTAGCGACATAAAAGAATTACAGCTATATCTTGAGAAAGTAAGTCCTATTGAAATTGTTTACCCTGAAAACTTTGCTTATAGAAATATCATTGATAGCATTAGCTCAAAAAAGGCTCTAGCACCATGGAACTTTGATCTGCAAACTTGCTATAAAGAGCTTTGTAAACAATTTAATACTAATAGCTTATTTGGTTTTGATATTGAAGATCTTGAAGATGGTATTTGTGCAGCTGGTGCCCTACTTACTTATGTTAAAGGCACTCAAAATGTACCACTTGAGCATATTACAAAGATTAGTAGAGACGACAACTCTAGTTTTGTATTACTAGATAATACCGCCCAAAAGAATCTTGAGTTATTGTCAAATTTAAAAGGTGAAAAACAAGGCTCTCTAATCAGTGTTCTTGAAGGGGCTTCAACCCCAATGGGTCAAAGACTCCTACGCCAAATGATAGTACAACCTCTGCGTGACAATAACGAGGTTAATCGTCGTTTAGATTTAGTTGAAGCTTTAAAAGATACAGCTATAGAGCCTATTGAGCAAATTCTACAAAGTATTGGTGATATTCAGCGTATTAGCGCAAGAATAGGTCTATGCTCTTCCCGTCCTAAAGATCTCTCAACTTTAAGAGATTCATTAAGTGTCATTCCTAAGTTAAAAGAGCTGTTAGCTGCAAGCTCAAAGGATGCTTTAATAAGCTTTAATCAAAACTTAAATCCTTTAACTGAAGTTTACAACTTACTTAAAGTAAGTATTCAAGACAATCCATCAACCCTTTTACGGGATGGTAATGTGATTGCACCAGGCTACAATAGTGAGCTTGATGAGCTTCGCGATTTGATGAATGGATCTGAAGCACTGCTTAATGAAATTGAGCAACGGGAAAAAGAGCAAACTGGTATTCCTACCCTAAAAGTAAACTATAACTCTGTTCACGGCTTTTATATTGAAGTATCTAAAGCTCAAGCAGATAAAGTACCTGACTACTATATAAGACGTCAAACTCTAAAGAATAACGAAAGATATATCACTCCAGAATTAAAAGAGCTTGAGCAAAAAGCCTTGTCTGCTCAAGAGCGTGCTTTAGCTCTTGAAACTCAAATATTTATTGAGATTGTGAAAACGCTACAGCAAAGCATCAATGAGTTAATTACTTTATCTTCCTTAATTGCACTTTTAGATGTATTAACCTCCTTTGCAATCATTGCTAAAGATAGAAATTATGTAAGACCTGTGCTTACTAATAATCATGAGCTTAAAATTGTAGATGGTCGTCATCCTGTAATTGAAACATTAACTGACACACCTTTTGTGGCTAACTCCATTGATTTAAGCCAAAAGAATATGCTTGTCATTACAGGTCCTAACATGGGTGGTAAATCTACCTACATGAGACAAACTGCCTTAATTAGCATTATGGCAAGAATAGGATCTTTTGTTCCAGCACGAGAAGCTATCATTGGTAATATCGATAGAATATTCACAAGAATTGGTGCCTCAGACGATCTAATCTCTGGTCGCTCTACCTTTATGGTAGAAATGGAAGAGACATCCTCTATCATCAATAACGCTACTGTAAACTCTTTAGTGCTTATGGATGAGATTGGTCGTGGAACCTCCACTTACGAAGGTGGAGCTTTGGCCTTAGCTATTGCTGAGCACATGTGCTCTACTATCAACTGCTTTACTTTATTTGCAACACATTATCCTGAGATTGCAAAGCTCTCTGACACATATCCAAATCTTGAGAATATCTGCTTTAAAGCAAGTGAATGCTTAGGCAAGATTGTGTTCTTATATCAAGCTTGTAGTGGTAGTCAAAACTACTCTTACGCAGTGGAAGTTGGTAAGCTTGCAGGTTTACCTGAAGACATCATTACTAAAGCTAAAGACTATATTCAAAAAATTCAAACTATAAGCTCAAAAGAAGTTAAAGCTAAAGCTGTTACTAAAGATACTCAATCTTCAAAAACTACAGAGTCTCAAGTGATTGAAAAGATAGTTGAAAAAGTAAAGCCTAGTGAAGTTGAACAAAAGCTTAAAGCTATAGACATCAACGAGTTAACTCCAAGGGATGCCTTAAACTTACTTTATGATTTAAAAGCTTTAATTAAAGAATAAATGTTTTAAGAAAGGATTTAAACTAAGCTTCAAAGCAACTTTGAAGCTTAGTTTAAAAGATTATTCCACTTCTTTGAAGGTGTACTTATTGATACCATGCATCTCAAAGGTCTTACGTAAACTCTTTAAGACTTCAGTTTGAATTTGTCTTACGCGCTCACGAGTTAAATTAACTTTTTGACCTACTTCTTCTAAGGTTAAAACCTCCTCATCATTTAAGCCAAAGCGGTATAACACTACCATTTGTTGCTTCTCAGTAAGGCTGTTAAACCAGTTTTTAACAATCTGCACGATTTCTTTTTTATCTACATGATCAAAAGGACTTTCCATCTTTGTATCTGGTACGATATCTAAGATAGATACTTCCTTATCCTCATCGGTTGCCTTAAAGGCTAAATCTAATGGAGTTGCGCCATCTAAATAAGCTAATAAGGAGCGTACTTCCTCAGGATCTCTGTCTACAGCTTTTGCAATATCGGAAATAGAAACAGATAAACCATGCTCTTCTTGCAAAGCTTTTTTAGCTTTTAAAATAACATTTAGATCTTTAATTACATGCACTGGCAAACGCACAAGTCTTGATTGGATCATGACAGCCTGCTCAATACTTTGTCTAATCCACCAAGTAGCATAGGTAGAGAATCTAAAACCGCGCTCAGGCTCAAACTTTTGTACAGCGTGAATTAAACCTAAATTGCCTTCCTCAATTAAATCTAATAAAGGCACACCACGAGCACGATAATTCTTAGCAATCTTGACGACTAATCTAAGATTTGAAGTGATCATCAAATCAATAGAACGCTTATCCCCAAGTTTGGCTTTTTTACCAATCTCTGTTTCTTGCTCTGAGGATAAAAGTGGATATTTTCTGATAGTGTTAAAGTAACTTGATAAGGAATCTGCCTTGCTGTCAGCAAATCTATTATCGTATTTTTTATCTAGCTTATCTTCGCTTGCCTCAGCAAAATCTTCACGGCCTACGTTTTCAAGATCATTATTTAAATTAGTGTTATTCATAAGCGTCCTTAAATTTTGTTTGCTTATCTTGTTTGCTATATGTTTTTATCTTTTATTGTTATGGTAAATATTTTCTTGGATTTACAGAATTGCCTTTGTAACGAATTTCAAAATGTAGCATTACCTGACTTGCATCAGTTGAGCCCATCTTGGCAATTACTTGTCCGCGTTTAACCTTTTGTCCTTCCTTTACTAATAACATATCGTTATGAGCATAGGCTGATAGATATTGATTATTGTGATTGATGATAATTAAATTACCATAGCCACGCAAAGCATTACCTGAGTATACAACTTGACCTGCTGAAGCTGCCATCACGTTTTGACCTCGGCTTCCTGCAATATCAATACCTTTATTCTCATTAGAGAAATTGTGTATAACTCTGCCTTTAGCAGGCCACATCCAAGTTACACCTGAAACAGTCTTAGTTTTACCAGAAACTACCTTTACAGGCTCACTAGTGTTGACACTTGCTGGTACTAGTTCTGGTGTCTCTAAAGTTTGAGTATTAGTAGTATTGGCAGATTTAGCTGCCTTTGCAACAGGTACTACATTTGGGGTGGTTAAATCCTCAAAGTGTTGACCTTTTTTATCTACTAAACTTAATTTTTGACCTGTCTTTAAGTTATATGGCTTTTTAAGGTTATTTGCCTTAACTAATTGAGATAAAGTCAAATTATTCTTTTTAGCAACGGATACAGCTGTATCTCCAGGTTGCACAATATAGTACTTTGGTTTAGCACTTTCTTTTTTAAGACTTGAGGCAGTTGCTTTATTTAATTGTAGAACTTGACCTACAGTAATATTGTAAGGACTTTCAATGCCGTTGTTTGAAGCTAACTGACGATAATCTTTGCCATATCTAAAAGCAATTGAGTATAGAGTGTCTCCACTTTTAACTGTGTAAGTATCAGCACTTTGATTTACTAAAGGAGTACTTGAAACTGTAGTACTATCCTCTGGTACATATGGTACAGGTTGTCTTGAACTTACAGTAGTAGTTGAAGGATCTTCTTTATAAGGCTTGATTACGCCGACTTGTGAGCTTGCATCAGTACCATTTGAGTACACACGTCTTTTGACAAGCTTTTTATTTACATGGACAGGCTTAGCGTATTCAACAGTAGCTACTGTTTTAGGTTTGCTAGAATCAACACAGCCTACTAAAAGACTTAAGGCTGCAAGAGTAGATAGAATTAAATTAAATTTGGTATTCATATATAGTAAGTACTTTTATCTAACTTTAGTTATTGTTACACAAAAGCACCACTAATACGAAAATATTTTTTTAAAATAAGACCTTATACACGATAAATAGCACAATTAGAAGAACACAGGCCCAACCTATGCCATCAATATAGCGCTTGATAGCGTGTTGCATCTTCTCGCCACCTAAGTAAATGAGGATAGCTTCTAAAAAGAATCTTAAGCCACGACCTACAAAAGAGATCAACACAAAAGGAATGATAGCAAGCATGCCAGCATGTCCTGTGTTTAAAATACTCTCACAAGCTACTACACCTGTAGTTACAGCAATTACTTTATAAGGAATAGGTGTAAAGGCACCTACAAAGATCATGAGCATGCCATATTCGTTAGCAAGCCAGTTTCTTACAGTCTCCATGCTCTTTTCATAGTGGAAGAATGCAATGGCATCTTTAACATAAGGATCGTAAAGATAGTAACCTAAGTAATAACCAACAATGGCACCTAATACAGAGGCAATTACAGTTAAAAGAGCATAATAAAAGGCTCTCTTACGGTGATAAATACACATAGGAATGAGCATTACATCTGCTGGAATTGGCCAGAAGATAGACTCTATAAAAGAGTTAATACTCATAATGTATACAGCAAGTTTATGAGAGGATAAACGCTCAAAAAGATCGTATAAATAGGTAAATAGTTTCATCTTAGTTTTCACATTTAGCTAAAAGCACTACAGCTTCTACTGCAATACCTTCTTTTCGTCCAGTAAAGCCTAATTTCTCGGTAGTAGTAGCCTTTACACTAACACAATCTTTATCAAGATTTAAATCTTGAGCAATATTCTCAATCATCTTTGGTTCATAGGCTGCCATTTTAGGAGCTTGAGCTAAAATTGTCGCATCAAGATTTACCACTTTATAGCCTTTAGCTAAAACCTTTTGATAGACATCTTTTAAAAGAATTCTTGAATCAATATTCAAGTATTTAGGATCGTTATCTGGGTAAAAATGCCCAATATCCCCTAAAGCAAGAGCACCTAAAAGCGCATCACTTATGGCATGCAAAAGGACATCACCATCTGAATGGGCAATTAAACCTTGCTCGTAAGGAACTTTAACACCACCTAAGATACAAGGACCTTCGCCACCGAAGCGGTGAACATCAAAACCGTGACCAATTCTAAACATCATCATTTCCTATTATGAGTTTTGCTAAAGCTAAATCGTCTGGAGTTGTAAGCTTAAAGTTTTGGGCATTACCTTCTACAATTAAAACTTTATAACCACACATTTCCATAGCTGAGCTATCATCAGTAACTTTAAAGCCTTTATTAAAAGCCTCTTTTAGCGCTTGCTTTAATAATTTTGTTTTAAACATTTGTGGGGTATAGGCTCTATATAAAGGAGCTCTATCCACTGTTTTTTCAATGATGCCATCAGTTACATACTTTATGGTATCTGCAACTTTGCAAGCTAAGATTGCACCATCGCAACTTGGCAATGTGGCGTTTTCATATAACTTTTTAAGATCACAAGCACTTAAAAGTGGTCTTGCAGCATCATGTACCATCACATAATCAGTACTTGCCAAATCCATGCAATTTAACACAGTATCGCATCTTTCAGTTCCACCTAGACCTTTAATTACACGTGGATTAGAGGCAATAGGTAAACTGTCATAATACGGATCGTCTTTGTTGATACCAACAATTACATTAGCTACATAAGGTGAGCTTAAAAGAGCGCTTATGGTGTGTTCAATAACTGTTTTTGAACCGATTTTGGCGTATTGCTTAGGGTAACCTAAACTCATTCTTTTACCGACACCGGCTGCAGGGACAATCACGTCAACTGGAGAAATAGACACTCTATCTCCTCTTTTGATCTTGAGTTTCCTTTGGGATCACACGATAAAAAACTTCGTCTTTTTTTACCATGCCTAATTCTGAGCGAGCAAGCTCTTCAACTACTTTATTACCTTGCTTTAAGTCGGTAATCTCATCTTGAAGAGCTCTGTTACGGGCTTGTAACTTTTTAGATTTGAAAGTTTCTTCATCAAGCTTTTGACTTACTTGACGATACTCCATAACACCGTTTTGCCCCTTGATTACGTTGTAACCTAAAACTACAAAGGCAATTAACAGTATTATGGAGAGTAACTTCATCGTTAGTGCTTATCCTGATATTCTTTAGCAGCTTTAATAAAGCCTGTGAATAGTGGATGACCACTACGTGGATTTGAAGTAAATTCAGGGTGGAATTGAACACCAATAAACCATGGGTGATTTGGGTTCTCCACAATCTCAACAAGCTTGTTATCAGTTGATAAACCAGCAATCTTGAGGCCAGCATCAGTGATTTGCTTGATAAGATTGTTATTTACTTCATAACGGTGACGGTGACGCTCTACGATATCGTCTTTACCGTATAGCTTACGTACTAGAGAATCCTTTTGTAAGTGGCATAATTGACCACCTAATCTCATAGTACCACCTAAGTCAGACTTGTCTGAGCGTTTCTCAACTTTACCTGACTCATCCTTCCACTCAGTAATTAAAGCAACTACTGGGTACTTAGTATTAGGATCAAACTCTGTAGAGTTAGCGTTATCCATGTGAGCTACGTTTCTTGCGTACTCAATTAAGGCAACCTGCATACCTAAACAAATTCCTAAGTAAGGGATGTTGTTCTCACGAGCGTATTTAGCAGCTAAAATCTTGCCTTCTACACCACGCTTACCAAAACCACCAGGAACTAAGATTGCATCTAAGTCTTCTAATACAGATACGCCCTTAACTTCTACGTCTTCTGAATCAATATACTTGATGTGAACTTGTAAACGATTCTTTAAACCACCGTGTTTTAAAGCTTCATTTACTGACTTGTAAGCATCGTGTAACTCAACATACTTACCTACCATACCGATAGTAACTTCACCGGTGGTATTAGCTTGTTGATATAAAACTTGCTCCCAATCAGATAGATCAGCTTCTGGCACATCAAAGTGGAAACGTTTTACCACGAATTCATCTAAGTATTGGCTCTTTAATAATGCAGGGATCTTGTAGATTGAATCTACGTCCTTCATGTTGATTACTGCGTTCTCTGATACGTTACAGAACATAGCAATCTTATGACGCTCGTGAGCAGGAATTCCGTGCTCGGAACGGCAAATTAAGATATCTGGTTGAATACCAATAGATAGTAATTCTTTTACTGAGTGCTGTGTTGGCTTAGTCTTAACTTCACCAGAGGTTTGTAAGTAAGGAACTAAGGTTAAATGCATGAATAATGCATTTTCACGACCAATGTCAACAGCTAATTGTCTAATTGCCTCTAAGAATGGTAGAGATTCGATATCACCTACAGTACCACCGATTTCTACTAAGGTAATATCATTACCCTCACAACCTAATAAAATTCTTTCTTTAATAGCGTTAGTAATGTGAGGAATAACTTGGATAGTAGCACCAAGATAATCACCACGACGCTCTTTTCTAATTACGTCAGAGTAGATTCTACCAGTGGTGAAATTATTCTTCTTAGACATTTTGGCGTTAATAAAACGCTCATAATGACCTAAGTCTAGATCTGTTTCTGCACCGTCTTCTGTAACAAAAACTTCACCATGTTGAATTGGGCTCATTGTACCAGGATCAACATTGATGTATGGATCTAGCTTCATAATGGTTACTTTTAAACCACGAGCTTCTAATACTGCTGCTAAAGATGCACCAGCAATACCTTTACCAAGAGATGAAACAACACCACCGGTAACAAAAATAATCTTAGGAGATGAAGACATATATACTCCAAATAGTAAACTTTTAAGCTCAAAATTATACCATACTAAAAGACTTTATTCTTTCAAAAAATAAACAATCTCTAATATCGTTGTAGCTTATTGATTTTTAACTAAATTCTTTGTGCTGAAGTAACTTTTGGTAGATCGTTTAATTTAGCAATTACCCTTTGCAAAGTTGGAATGCTGATAACTAGCAAATCAATATCAATTAAAGACAAATCTTTTAAAGGATCTGTATGAGATTTAACCCCTAAGACATTCATCTTTTCATTGGCAATTACTGTAGTTACATCGCGCAAAAAGCCAGGGTAATCAGAGCCTACTACACGTAAGGTTACCGTGTAGCCAGTACCAGTTGCGAGGATATTGTCGCCCCAAGTAGCACTTACCACGCGCTCAGGGTACAAAGCCATCATGCGACGTAATTTTTCACAATCTTTTCTGTGAACAGAAATACCCCTACCTTGAGTTACGAAGCCTACAATCTCATCGCCTGGAATTGGGTGACAGCACTTGGCCATATGGGTCATCAGATCGCCCACACCTTCAACTACGATGCCACTTTTATGCTCGGTTTTCTTTAAGATCTGCTCTGTAACAGTAGGTTTTCTATTTAAGATATCCTCTAAGATATCTTGATTATCTTGATTTTCCTTATTGCTCTTTTCAACATAGTCACTAAAAATACTTACAATAGCATTAGTGCCTATATCACAAGAGCCGATATTAGCTAAAACATCGTCGACAGTTCTTAAATTGAATTTAGATACTTTCTCTTTTAGGACTGCTGTAATTTGCTCTTTGTTTAAGTTTAAGCCAAGTTTTTCAACTTCCTTTTCAACTATTTCAGCGCCAGCTTCCTTGTTCTTACCAAAATCAACCTTTCTAAACCAAGACTGAACCTTATTACGAGCTTTTTGAGTAAACAAAAAGCCGTTGTCAGCTTTTAACCAATCACGGGAAGGATTAGGATTTTTTTGAGTGATAATTTCAACTTGTTCACCAGTCTTTAGTTTATAAGTATATGGCACAATACGACCATCTACTTTTGCACCAATACAACGGTGACCAATCATAGTGTGTACTTGATAAGCAAAGTCTAGTGGGGTTGCTCCATTTGGTAAATCGATTACTTCACCATTTGGAGTAAATACGTACACACGATTTTCAAAGACTTGCTTTTTAAATTCCTCTTGTAAAGAGCCAGACTCAACCATATCGTCACGCCACGATAATAGCTTACGTAGCCAGTTAATACGCTCTTCAACACCTTGGCTTTGACCATTGCCTTCTTTATATTTCCAGTGAGCTGCAACACCAAGCTCTGCTAATTGATGCATAGCTTGTGTTCTTATCTGCACTTCTACAACCTTTCTTTCTTTTCCATAAACTACAGTATGGATAGATTGGTAACCATTTGGTTTTGGATTGGCAATATAGTCATCAAATTCTTTAGCAATATGCTCATAATGAGTATGGATAATGCCTAAAGCTGCATAACACTCTTCTATGGTATCTACAACAACACGTACAGCTCTAATATCAAAGAGTTGATTGAACTTAAGATGCTTTTTTTGCATCTTTTTGTAAATACTATAAATATGCTTAGGTCTACCATAGACAGTAGCATTGATACCTTCTTTGCGTAGGGTTTGCTCTAAGTTTCGAACAAACTCATTGATATAGTTTTCTCTATCAAGACGTCTTTCCCCTAAATCTTTGGCAATTTGGGCATATTCGTCATGATGTAAAAACTTAAAGGCAAGATCTTCAAGCTCCCACTTTAACTGACCAATACCTAAGCGGTTAGCTAAAGGTGCATAAATATTAGAAATCTCTTTGGCAATAGTGTAGCGAGTTTGAGGATCTTCATTTTTAGAAAAACGAATGGTAGCAATACGCTCAGCAAGCTTAATGACTACGGCTCTAACATCTTTTACCATGGCAAGTAGCATACGACGTACTCTATCTACTTGCTCTTCAGTAGCATTGTCAGAGGTTAGGGTTTGCAAAGAGCGGATAGCTTCCATATCTTTTACTGAAAGTAAAAGATTAGAAATCTTATCGCCAAATACTTCGCCTACTGATTCAAGGTTGATAAAGCCACTTTCAAAAGCTGGGTATAGGATAGACACTTGAAGGGATGGTAAATCCATATTCAAGGTCATTAAAATACCTACAATCTCTGAGGAGAGATGGTTAAATTTAGCTACTAGATCTTCAGGATCTACAAAGTCTTCAGCTACTTCGCTTTTGCGAATACAACGTAAAACATAATCATTGGTTTTACGAATGGTGTCTTTTTGAGTTTCTTGTAAGTTTAACTCATCGACCCACTTAGCAAAATCAAAGCTAGCATTATGGGTTTGACGTATAGCTACCATGGCTTTTTAACCTTTAATTAAGCTAATTGTTTTTGGCTTTTTTATCTTGCAGAACAAACTCTAAAATCATTTCTACATGGGCAGTTCTTGGGAACATGTCACAAACTCCCCACTGTTCAATTTTATACCCTGCATTTATCAATTCAAGAGTATCACGAGAAGCAGCTAGTGGATTGCATGAAATTAGGACAATTTTTTTCACTTTCTTCTTAATTAGGAACAAAGTTGCTCTTTTTGCACCCTGACGACCAGGATCCATTACCACCGCATCATAAGGAGCTTTAGCCCAAGATTGATTTTCAAATAACTCCTCAAGATCAGCTACTTCAAATTTAGCATTTAATAAGCCTTGCTCTTTAGCGTTATTTCTAGCATCCTCAATCATCTTTGAGACAATATCTACACCTACGACACTAGCGCCTGTTTTAGCAATTGGCATAGTAAAGTTACCAATACCACAGAATAAATCTAATACTTTGCTATCAGAGTTTAATGCTAGCATGCCTAATACAGTATTTAGCATTTTCTCATTAACTTTGGCATTTACTTGCACAAAAGAAGATGGTTTACACTTAATATGTACGCCTAAGCTATTGATATAAAGTGAATCTAAAGAGCCACTAATAATACGTTCACGAGTAGTCTCAATTTTAGTGATAGCTAAAGGATCTTTATATGGTTCAACTACAGAGATGACTGCATTTAACTGTGTAGCAACAGTTTCAAGTAACGCTGTATCTTTATCACTTAGAGTTTTAGTAATTCTAAATAAGATACCTAATAAGCCATCTGAATCGATAAGCTCTATGTGACCTAAATTAGCTTTACCTTCAAGCTTATTGATAACTTTATTTAAAGGCTCAATAGCTGCATTGATTCTGTCAGTTAAAGTAACACACTTAGTTACTTTAACTAAGTTGTGAGATTTTTCTTGTCTAAAACCTAAATACAATTTGCCATGGTCGCCACGAATAGCAAATCTACATGCACGACGATAAGCTGTAGCATCACTTGTATGAGCAAAAGCTGGAGCTGAAAATTCCTGATTTAGAGTTTTTGAAAATAATCTTTTAATACCTTCGATTTTAGAATCTAACAGCATTTTTACAGGGATATGTGAAAGTGGACAACCACCGCAGGTGCCACTTAATTCACAATCAGGTTTTAATCTATCTTTTGAAGGAGTAATAATTTTAGTAATAGTAGCCTGTGCAATTTTGCCTTTGACTAAATCAGTTAAGACATTTGCTGTATCTCCTGGCATTAGACCATCCACAAAGTAAACAAACTTGTCGCCTCTGGCAACTCCTCTACCTTGTAAATCTAAATCCGTACAAGTTACTTTAACAGCCTTTTTCTCTACTGTTTTTTTAACTGGTTTATAAAAAGTTACCATAAAAATTTACACCGCTAAATATTGAGCATATAACTCTTTGCTCTTAAGTTTTCTGCCACCTAAAAGAGCCGTTATGATGCTGATATTGATTGATTTTAATGTACTTAGTACATCACGACTTTGGTATTCTTTGCGCTCTATTTGTTGGATGATAGAGCCTTTGATTGCATTACGAGTTTCAACAGCTGTAAGCTTAAATCCTACAGTTGGAGAATACTCATATAAGCAATTTTCCTCAATGTCATGCCCATTTTCATCGGCAAAACTAAGTGCATAACCTAAACTTTCGATTAACACTAATTCAAACTTTCTTAAAGCAACTAAAATGTCTTGTTTATGCTCTAGTGCTTCTAAAGTTTCAATGTAGGAGGCAAAAAGTTTAGGATCACTTTCTTGAGTTTTAATTAAGTAATATAAAAGCTCATTTAAATATTGAGCTATAAACACATTAGGGACTTCAAAATTAAAGGCAACTCTTTGTAAGAAGGCATCTTTTAATTGCCACAATTGCCCACGACCTTGTCTTAATGACAATTTAAGTAGGATAAAAGGTTGATATACACCTTTAGATCTTGAAGCTACCTTTTTTGAAAGCTTAGTTACAGCACTGATACGGCCATAATTTAGAGTGTATAACTCTACTAGGAGACTATTCTCTTTGTATGGCCTTGTATGCAAAATTACGCCAGGTTCACCATCTAGCGATACCGGCATTATTTAGCCTCAAAATCAGCATAACCTAAACTCTTTAAGGCACGCACGTCATCAGACCAGCCTGCCTTTACTTTCACAAAGAGTTTTAAGAACACTTTGCTATCAAAGAGTTTTTCCATATCCTTACGAGCTTCAGTACCAATCATCTTGATACGGGCACCACCTGCGCCTACGACCATTTTCTTTTGACCATCGCGCTCAACTAGGATAGCGGCACTAATACGCAACAAGCCTTTGTCTTCCTTAAACTCCTCAACTTCTACAGTTGATGAGTAAGGGAGTTCATCACCCATTTGGCGCATGAGCTTTTCACGTACGATTTCAGCTGCTAAGAATCTTGAAGATCTGTCAGTGATGCTATCATCTGGGAATAAATGATCGCCTTGTGGCAAAGAATCTTGAATAATTTTCTTTAAGATCTGAAGATTAGTACCACGTAAAGCAGATACAGGGACAATATCTTTAAAGTTAACTTGTTTGCTTAACTTATCAATTAAAGGCAATAAAGTTTCTTTATCAGCTACAGTATCTACTTTGTTGATAACTAAAACTACTGGTACCTGAGACTGTTTTACACGAGCAAATGCCATCTCATCGTCATCAGTCCAGTGAGCAGGATCAATCACCATTAAGATTAACTCTACATCACCTAAAGCACTTTCAGCAGCTCTGTTCATCAAATGGTTAATGGCTCTTTTTTCCTCACGGTGTAAACCTGGGGTATCCACATAAACTACTTGATAATCGCCATCGGTATCGATACCCATCACACGATTTCTAGTAGTTTGAGGTTTTCTTGATGTAATCGAAATTTTTTGACCAATTAGATGATTCATCAATGTTGATTTACCAACATTAGGTCTACCTATGATTGCAACAAAACCAAAATGAGTCATATCAATCCTTCAAGAGTTATTTCTTGTTCTGCTCTAAAATATTAAGCACTAAACCTGCAGCTTCTTGCTCTGCTCTTCTTCTTGAGGTACCACGACCTAATTGCTCAGGGATACCTTCAACTTTAGCTGAAACTACAAAGATTTGATCATTGTCTGTACCTTTAATTTCAACAATCTCATAGATTGGTAAAGGCTTGTGTAAAGATTGCAATAATTCTTGCAAAGTAGACTTATGATCTTTTTGATTAACATTTGGTTGGATAGTAGCTAAACGAGAATCAAACCAAGATAAGACAACTTGTCTTACTCTTGCAAAGTTCTCGTTATCGTCAATGAACATAGCTCCAATGATAGATTCAACTGCATCTGCAATTAAAGAATCACGTCTAAAACCACCAGTTTTAAGCTCGCCTGGACCTAGTCTTAAACAATTTCCAATACCAAATTCGCGAGCTAATTGCGCTAAAGTAGTTTCGCGAACTAAAGTTGATCTCATACGAGTAAGATCCCCTTCAGGGCACTTTGGGAATCTGTCATAAAGCTCTTTAGCTATGATCATGCCTAAAATAGAATCACCTAAGAATTCTAATCTCTCGTTATGAACCGCACCAAAACTTCTATGAGTTAAAGCTTGATCTAACAATTTAATATTCTGAAAAGAATAACCTAATTTTAATTCTAGGTTTTGTAATTCTATTACGTTGAGAGTACTACCCATTTTTAATCTATACTTCCAATTCTATTAAAACGAATTGCAGATGGGATCCATGTAGGAATTGCACTTTTCTCATCTCTGTCAAACTCAAAAGATAACCAAATAGTAGAGGTTTTACCTACGATATTTTCAAAAGGCACAAAGCCCCAGAAACGACTATCTTTACTATTATCGCGGTTATCACCCATTGCAAAATAGCAATTTTCAGGAACAACCCATTCCCCAGCCTCAAAGCCCTTTTGTACATAAAAGTATTCTTTTAAGTCAGGTGCTGCGGTATTGATTCTAATTAGATGAGTTTCGTCATCACCAAAGGACTCTTTAAACACATCGTAGCTTTGAGTAAAGCCAATAAACTCTTCTTCCTCAGTCTCTATCATTCTTGTAGACACTAAGATAGGAGCCTCATCTTTAGGAGCATCAGCCTTTTTAATATAAATGTGTTTACGGTGATAAATAATTCTATCGCCAGGAAGACCAACTACACGCTTGATAAAATCGATTGTTTTATCTTCAGGATATTTAAACACGATAATATCGCCACGCTTTGGTTTTTCACCTTCAATGATAGTACCGTTAGTTAGTGGATTTTTAATACCATAAGCACTCTTATCTACGGCAATAAAATCTCCTGACAACAAAGTAGGCATCATAGAGCCTGATGGAATTCTAAAAGGCTCATAGAAAAAGGATCTAAACACAAATACAAAGAGCAACACAAAAAACAAGCTACCTACTTGTCCTAAAACGCCTTTAGGCTCAATAATTTGTTTACGCTCTTTTTTAGTAAGCGTTTTAGTTTCTTGTGCTTTTGACAAATTTAATTTACGCTTTGGTCTTTCCTTAATAAAGTCATAGGTCCAGGCTGCGCCTGAAACTATGGTTGCAATAAGTAAGATAAAAGCAAATAAATTTTCATTTATGCTTTGGATCATTTTTACTCCTTACCTACCTTCAAGATAGCTAAGAAAGCATCCTGAGGTACTTCAACTTTTCCTAGTTGTTTCATACGCTTTTTACCAGCTTTTTGTTTTTCTAAAAGCTTGCGTTTTCTTGTAATATCACCACCGTAGCACTTAGCTAACACATCTTTTCTTAAGGCTTTAACGGTGCAACGAGCAATAATCTGAGAACCAATAGCAGCTTGAATTGCGATATCAAACATTTGTCTTGGAATTACTTCTTTCATCTTCTCAACTACTGCTCTACCACGAGATTGAGCTACAGAACGATGAAGAATAATTGCAAGTGCGTCCACGCGCTCACCTGCAATTAGAATATCCATACGCACTAAATCGTCGCAATTAAATCTCTTAAAGCCATAGTCAAGTGAAGCATAACCACGGGAAGCGGACTTAATTCTGTCAAAGAAGTCTAGCACTACCTCTGACATAGGAATGTCATAAGTTAAAGCTACTTGCTCACCATGATACTCAAGACCTACTTGAATACCGCGCTTTTCTTGGCAGATCTTCATGATAGAGCCTACATACTCTGAAGGCATTAGCATACGGCACTCAGCGATAGGCTCACGGATCTCTGCAATGTTTGAAATAGGAGGTAACATCGCAGGAGAATCAATATGTAAGATCTCACCATCGGTTTGTAAAATCTCATACACTACAGTAGGTGCTGTAGTAATTAGATTTAGGTTGTATTCACGCTCTAAACGCTCCTGAATAATCTCCATGTGGAGCATACCTAAGAAGCCGCATCTAAAACCAAAGCCTAAGGCTTTTGAGTTTTCTGGCTCAAAGAATAAAGAAGCATCATTTAAAGACAATTTCTCTAGAGCATCTCTAAAGGCATTGTAATCTTCAGTATCCACAGGGAACATACCTGCATATACTTGAGGTTTTACCTTTTGGAAACCTGGTAGAGGTTCAGTGCAAGCTGGTTTTACGTGAGTGATAGTGTCACCTACTGGTGCTGCGTGTACGGATTTAATATCACATACCACCCAACCTACTTCACCACAATTTAAAACATCTACCTTCACACGCTTTGGAGTTGAAATACCTAAGCCTTCAACTTCCCAAGCAACGCCTTGAGACATCACCTTAATCTTGTCACCACGACGTAAAGTACCGTTTTTAACACGTACTAAAGCTACTACACCTAAGTAATCATCAAAATATGAATCGATAATTAAAGCTTGTAGTGGAGCATTAGGATCACCACTTGGTGCTGGAATATCAGAAACAATACGCTCTAATACATCTTGCACGCCTAAACCAGTTTTAGCAGAGCACTTGCAAGCATCCTGAGCTTCAATGCCGATAAGATCTTCGATTTCATCGATAGCTCTTTGAGGATCTGCAGATGGTAAATCGATTTTATTTAATACAGGAATAACTTCTAAGTCTAAGTTTACAGCTTGGTAACAATTAGCTAGAGTTTGAGCTTCTACACCCTGACTTGCATCTACAACAAGTAATGCGCCTTCACAGGCGAATAAAGAACGTGATACTTCATAAGAGAAGTCTACGTGACCTGGGGTGTCAATAAAGTTTAATTCGTAGGTCTTACCATCTCTTGCCTTATATTTTAAGGTTACAGCCTGAGCTTTGATGGTAATACCTCTTTCGCGCTCGATATCCATGTTATCAAGCACCTGGGAGGTCATTTCGCGGTCAGTTAAACCGCCACATAGTTGAATAAATCTATCAGATAAAGTAGATTTGCCATGATCGATATGAGCAATTACAGAGAAATTTCTAACTAAAGAACGATCATAAATTTCAGCCATTATTTCTTCCAAAGGTTATCTATAGGCACAAATATGCCTGTACAAAAAAACATAAACTCGTATTTTAACAGTTTAGGAGTGCTTTTTGACAAAAATCTTTAATTGGTATGTTTAATTTTTGATAGAACTAAGCTACTTAATTCTAATGGGATTTCACCTACCACTGCATACTCATATTTATCACTATTTTTTCTAAATACAGTTAAAGTTCCATCAGATGCAGATTGGATCATCAAATCTGTTTTGGAATTTCTATAAACCATAAACTCTACTAAACCATCGGAGAATTTTTGGTAGTCAGCAAAAACGCCTTTTTGCTGTTCAATTTTTCCATGATCAATTAACTTAAAGAATTTAGGAATAGTAAGTTCAGACCAAATGGTTGCCTTTTCTGTATTAGCCTTAGGTTGTAGTGATTCTGAACGGTCAAAGGTATCATCCGGAAAATTTAAGTTGTCTAAAGCTGTTGCCTGTACTGCTGACACAGTAAGCCTTGCATTGACCATTTTTGAAGGAGTAGTGATAGCTAACTCTACAGGAAGAGAGGTATCTTCATCTTTAGCTACCATAAAGCCATAGCGTACCTCATCAATTGGATTTAATCTTAAAACAGATACTCTACGACCTGCTAAACGAGATCTGCCAATTAAAGTACACTCATAGCCTACAAGCTTAGTTTTATTTGAAAATAACTTATCCCAAACTAAGGATTGATGCCAAGATAAAGGACCTATATAGGAGCGATTAGTATTGTAATCAAAACCTTTATTATTTCTTAAAGCATAACCTGCAATCTCATTATTTAAAGATTTCCAGCTACTATAGGAAATTCCTGATCTATCAAAATGAGCAAGAGAATATAACTCTAAAGCCATAGGATTTGATTCAATCACTGTAGCTTCAAAATTAGATTTAGAATAGGCCTCTTGAACTTGATTAAATAGCTCCATACAGTCAGAGTTATTCTGATCAGAGGCAAGTGCAGGATTTGAAAAATAGAAAACCGCTAAGGTTGCAGCCCAAGCGGTTTTAAAAATTTGTTTTAACATAAATTTTTAGTCATTTGAGGCTGTGGTAAATACGTAACCTCTAATGTAATTATTTATACGGTCAACTTCAAGAGCTTGTTGTTTTCTAAACTCTTTCTCATCCATCTTTATACCGTTTTTGCTATCGATATCAGAATAATGTTGATTTAGCTTAATACCTTTTTGGGTCTGTGAAGTTTGATAGCTTGCTAAGTTAACACCATTTACAGAGCCTAAAGAGGTTGAGGTGCTATCAACACCTAATTTTTCATCAGCATTAAAGGTTTGCCAACCGATGATGGTTACTGCTGCAACTGAAGCTGCAATTGCAAATTGAGATACCGCAAAAGCAACTTTCTTAAATGTAAAGTTAAAGGAAACTTTTCTAGGTTCAGGTTTAATCTTCTCTTGCTCGATTTTAGCCATTAAGTTGTCAGCAAAAGATACATTTACCTGCTTTGGTAACTCGTCACGTAAAGTAGCACCAATTAAAGACCAATTATTTAAGTGATCTTTTAATTCGTCATTAAGTTCAACTTTATCGACATTAACATTCTCGCTATCAAATAGGGCTGATTGCTCTTCCCAATTTGTTTGCTTTGAATCTAACATACGCTCTCCTGTGAAAAATTACCTTGAAGTTAAATGAGCCATTCTACTTTCGATAAACTCACGAGCTCTAAAGATTCTAGATCTTACTGTTCCTACAGGAACCTTTAAAGCTATAGCCATGTCATCATAGGACATGCCTTCAATTTCCCTTAAAGTAATTGCCTCACGCAATTCTTTAGGTAAATCGTTCATCGCTTTAAGAATTACCTCATGTAACTCTTGTGATTCTATGATTCTATCGGGAGTATCTTTGCTAGCTAAAATACCCTGCTCATCAATACTTTGAAATTCAGGGGAATCTACATCAATACTATTTTTATGTTTTGAATTAGATTCTAAAAATGTCTTAGCAGCATTTACTACTATTCGATATAACCATGTGTAAAAAGAACTTTCACCCCTAAAACTATTGATTGCTTTGTAAGCCTTAATAAAGGCGTCTTGAGCAATATCATTGATGTCTGCATTATTAGCAACAAACTTACTAATAATTTGGGCTACTTTATACTGATACTTAATAACTAAAACATTATAAGCATTGGTATCGCCTTCCTGAACTTTCTTAACAAGTAACTCATCTGATTGAGTATTTAAGTTTTCGTTCACGGAGGACATTCCTTATTACACCTTTTGAAATTTTAGACTAAAGAATTATTTAAAAGTTCAATTAAAAACATTAATTTTTCAAAAAAAAATTTTTCAAGCTCTTATAACTAGCTTAATTTGCACGAAATTTTGGCAAGAAAAATAAGAAAAAATTTTATCACCAAGCTTGTATTGTGGCAATTTTAATCTTATCAAACTGTTAGCTTATGCAAAGTGTATTTTAAGATAACTAAAATATCACTTTACACTTACTGATAAGAAGAATTTTGTAGATTTTGTGGTTGGACAAAACTAATTGATAAAAATCAACTTTAAAACATACTATTTTTGTAAATGGTCAGAATTAAATTTCTGACCTATTATTTCTGAGCCATGTACCATGGCATCAATTTATCCAAAACCTCATCAGAAATTGAGTGAGATTTATAGCCTATAATCGTACCTCTATGATCTTTT
>Ga0256404_1005337_pt1 | contig 22892 bp, 19 predicted proteins | sample RumenRJG_01DNA_FD_185990 | JGI IMG/M metagenome (GOLD analysis project Ga0256404, IMG submission 185990) | Bovine rumen microbial communities from Lethbridge, Alberta, Canada - RJG_01 | ecosystem: Host-associated > Mammals > Digestive system > Stomach > Rumen | place: Canada: Alberta | collected... | reverse complement strand
AACATTTATTAAATGTCAAAATGAATTTAAAACAACTTCTAATACATCATTCTTATTCGAAGTTTACCTTCTTAAGATGATGGAATATTTCAAAACAAAAGGTACAGTTCAATCTGCGCCAAGCCCTCAATTTAAGCAGGTTCAACCTCAACCAGTCAAACCACAGCAAACTTTTGTTCAACCTCAACCTAGAGTTGAACAAACTCAAGTCTATGAAGCACCCAGACAAGTTGAACAGCCTCGTCCTCAACCTCAGCCAGTTCAAGAATCTAGACCAGTCCCACAAATGAGTTTTGCAATTAGGACTAAAGATAGCGAAATGGCTAAGTTTGATACTGACGGGATCACTTACACTGTGCCTGAAGAGACTTTAATTAATATTGTTTTACTTAATAAAAAAGAGGAACTTAAACTTCTTAGAGAAAGATGGTCTTCACTTGAACAACTTCTAGTTAATGAAAATGAAGGACCATATGCTTCAGCTCTTCTTCATGATTCCTCCCCATTCTTACTAACAGAAAACAATTTAATTCTTATTTGCGATTTTGCAAAACCAGCCGCAAAATTAAACATTCAAAACAACCAACCTGGCTTACGTAAAATCGTTAAAAAATTACTTGGTAGACAAGTTGCAATATATGCAATCAATAGAGATGAATATACACAGCTTGTAGGAAGATACCAAAGCCTTAGAGAATTTAATAAACTGCCAAAGAAAGCAGAAATTATAGATGAAAGATTATTTTAGGAGATTACTACTATGAACATGCAACAAATGGTTCAAGCAATGCAAAAAGCCCAAAGACAATATGAAAAAGATCACAAAGTTCTTGAAGAAAAAGAATTTGAATTTGTCGCAAATGGCGCTGTCAAAGTTGTTATGAAAGGTGATTTAGAAATGGTATCAGTTGAGTTCTTAGATAAAGAAATTCTTACTGATGATCCAGAAATGGTCGCTGACATGATTAAGATTGCTTATAACGGATGCAAAGATCAAATCAATGCTGAGGAAGAAAAACTTGCTCAAAAGATGCAAGCTTCTGCTGGAGCAATGGGAGGAATGTTCTAAGGAATGAAAGAACTTGATTCTATTGAAAAATTAATAGATTCACTTTCTCTTTTTCCAACAATTGGAACAAAAAGTGCGGAGCGTATGGCCTACGCTCTTTTAGAAATGAATGATGAAGATATTGATCGACTTATCTCAAATATTTCAGACGTTAAAAATAAGATTCATCCATGTCCTGAATGTGGATGCTTAACCGATAAAGATATTTGTGAAGTCTGTTCTTCAGTTGATAGAGATAGAAGTACTTGTATTGTTGTTGCCACCCCTAAAGATATTTTTTCTTTTGAAAAAGTCGGTAACTTTAATGGCGTCTATCATGTTTTAGGTGGTCTTATCAATCTATCTAAAAATATCGGCCCAGATCAATTATCTTTAGAAGCTTTAAGACACAAAATAGAATCATACCCAATAAAAGAATTAATCATCGCCACCCCTGGAACACCTGATGGCGAAATTACTGCTTTATATATTGCCAAAATATTTAAAGATTTAGATGTCAATATTTCTAGACTAGGGTATGGCATCCCGATGGGTTCCAATTTAGAATATGTCGATAGTTTAACTATTGATAGAGCGTTAAAAAATAGAACAAAAATGTAGGTTTAGCGAGGTTTTTATATGTTTATTACATTTGAAGGTCCTGATGGAAGCGGAAAAAGTTCAGTCATTAAAGCAATCAATGAACTATTAAATAAAGATGGCTATAATGTCATTTTTACTCGTGAACCAGGTGGTACACCTATTGCAGAAAAAATTAGAAATATCATTCTTGATAACGAAAACACAGCTCTTGACCCTAGGACAGAAGCTCTTCTATATGCTGCAAGCCGTAGACAACATTTAGTTGAAAAAATCTGGCCTGCTTTAAAAGAAGGTAAAATCGTTATTTGTGATAGATACCTTGATAGTTCTTTAGCATATCAAGGTGGAGCAAGACATTTAGGTGTAGAAAATGTTTTAAACATTAATTTATTTGCAACTGAAAATACTCTTCCTGACCTAACAATTTTCTTCGATGTTTCTCCAGAAGTTGGTTTAGCAAGAGTTTCTAAGGATAAAAAACGTATTGCAGATCGTCTTGATAACGAAAGTCCAACTTTTCATAAAGATGTTTATGAAACATTCTTAAAAGTTGTCGATATGTATCCCGAAAGATTTGTAAAAATCGACGCAAGCAAACCACTTGAAGAAGTTGTCGCTACTACTTATAAAATTATTAAGGAAAAATTAGGTGGATTACGCTAAATATTTAAAAGAACATCAGCCTGTAGTGTATAAAATTTTTGAAAGAGCACTCACAAACAATAAGCTATTTCACGCTTATCTTTTTGTTGGTGAACTTGGAACTCCTTTAATTGATGTTGCTTCTTTTATAGCAGCTTCAATCATTGATGAGAACGCTGCTCCTTTTGTTGATGAAGATTCAATAATTTATAAGCGCATTCAAAACGGAAGTTACAATGATTTTGTTCTATTAGATACTTCAAAAAGCGATGTAAAAATTGATGAAATTAGAAATTTAGAAGCCCAATTTGCTAAAACTGCTGTTGAACGTGTTGGGATAAAAGTTTACATCATTAACTTAGTAGAAAATTTAAGTGTCAGTGCAACTAATTCACTTCTTAAATTTCTTGAAGAACCTGAAGACAACACTTATGCATTTCTTCTAACAAATAACGAATTTAGACTTCTTCCAACAATTCGTAGTAGAGTTCAAACAATACACTTTTCTTTATTAAACCAATACGAATTAATCAAAGATGCAATCGCTCTAGAAGTACCTGAAGATGATGCGCAACTCCTCTCTTTTTTCTATAACAACCCTGAAACAATACTTGAAAAACAAGAGGATAAAAACTATCAATTACTAAAAGAAAATGTAATTACTATTCTTTCTTCAATTAAAAATCATTCAAAATTAATGAATTACGTTCTTAACACTACTGTTAAGAAAATCAAAGATAAACAAGCATGTAGAGAATTCTTCGATTACTTAAATGTTTTCTTTAAAGAAGCCTTAAAAAAGAAACATGATAGTAATTACATTCTCTCAAAATATGATAAGATATTAACCGAACTTGTCAGTTTACCTAATTTAGAAGATGCAATCTTCTTATTAATGAACGCACGAAACGAGATTAGTTATAACTTAAATACAAGTTTACTGATAGTTCACACCTTACAAACAATATTTGGAGACTAAATGAAATATTATATTAACGTTAGATTTGGAGTTAGCAATAAAACCTATTACTTCGCAACCGATTTCGAAGATTTAAAAATAGGTGATTTTGTTGTTGTAGAAACAGTTGTTGGCTTAGAAATGGGCGAAGTCACTTCTTATCCTCAAGAATTACAATTCTTAAATTACGATAAAGAAGTTAAACCAATTCTAAGAAAAGCAACAAATACTGATCGATTAAGAGATTACGAAAATCAAAAAATGGCCGAACAAGCTAACGAGATTTTTGAGAAAAATGTTGCTCTTTTAAATCTTGATATGAAACTTATCGGATCCCAATACACTTTAGACAGAACAAAGATTTTATTTACTTATGTTGCTGATGATAGAGTTGATTTCCGTGAACTTTTAAAACTCCTCGCTTCTGCTTTAAAATGCAGAATTGAACTTCGCCAAATTAACGCTAGAGAAAGAGCTCAACTTGTTGGTGGAATTGGCGTATGTGGTCTCCCATTATGCTGCACAACATTCCTTTCTCAATTTGAAGGTGTTACATTAGCTAAAGTTAAGAATCAAATGCTTGCTATAAACATTCCTAAAATTAGCGGACAATGTGGCAAACTTATGTGTTGCTTAAAATACGAAGACGACCTTTACACAGAAGAAAAGCAAAAATTCCCTGCTCTTGGTACTAAATTTAACTATCAAAGCCAAGAATTTAAAGTTACAGGATATAGTATTTTTACAAAGATTATCAAAATAGTCTCTTCTGAAAATGTCGAATTCATAACTTTAGATGAATTTAATCAAATCATTAAACACGGAAAGATTAAAACAAAATCTATCGCCGTTTCAAAAGACGAGGAATTTATTCCTATGTTTAAATACGGCGATGAAGAAGATGAAAATTCACAAGACGTTAAAGATATTGAATCCTCTTCAAGTTCCGAAGAAAAGCATAGCAATAAACCACAACCTAATAGAAATAATCATGAACGTAGAGAAAATCAAAACAATCAACGTCCACAAAATAACAATCAAAGAAAAGACCATCAACACTCTCAAAAAAGGCCTCAAGGCAATCAACAAAGAAAAGATGGTTCAGCAAATAATCGCGATAAACAAAATAATGAGCGTAGAGACGGTCAAAGAAATGGCCAAAGACAAAACCGCGATAATAAAGATTTTAGACCTTATAAGCCTGCAGAAAATCAAGAAACCTCGCAAAAACCAAATAAAAATAGAAATTTCAATCAAAATAGAAAACCTAACAAAGATAATCAAGGCAAGTAATTTATGTCAGGTGTTTTGTATTTAATTCCTACTCCTATCGGTAACTTAAAAGAAGTTAGTCCACGTGTAATGGAAGTTCTTTCAAGCGTTGATTATGTCGCATGTGAAGACACAAGAAACACAGCAAAATTATTATCTTTAATTGGAATATCTAAATCGTGTTTTTCTTGTCATGAACATAACGAGGTTGAAGCTTCAAATAAAATTATAAATGATATTCTTGAAGGCAAGAATGTAGGTTATGCAAGTGATGCTGGATATCCTTGCATCTCTGATCCAGGTAGCATCCTTGTCTCAAAGTGTATAGAAAAAGATATTACTGTTGTTCCTTTAAGTGGACCTAATGCTTTTTTGAATGCTTTAGTAGGCAGTGGCTTAAATACTTCTCACTTCTATTTTTATGGATTTTTAAATGCAAAAGAGTCTTTAAGAGAAAAAGAACTTGAATCGATAAAAGATTTTAATGAAACAATTTTATTTTACGAGGCTCCTCATAGAATCAATGACACACTAAAATCAATGTATAAAGTCTTAGGCAATCGTAAAATTTGCGTTGCTAGAGAATTAACAAAGATTTATGAAGAATTTATAAGGACTGACTTAGAAGATTTAGTTAACAACAAACGTGAATTTAAAGGGGAACTCGTTTTAGTTGTTGAAGGCGCTCCAAAATCAGAAAATAGTGAAGATGCGTATGAAAATTCTCTAAATGAAGTCCAAAAATTAGTCGATGCTGGATTATCATCAAAAGATGCAATTCTTGCTGTTTCTACTTTATATAAATTAAACAAAAATAAACTTTATAAATTATTCCTTAGTAGTAAATAATTCATTAATCTCACGGTTCAAATCTTGAACCATTTTTTTATCAAGTTTAAGTTCTCTATCGAAAGTGTAAATGCCATTATACTCAATTTCTGTATCAGTAAGTTGAGTGTAAATAAAGCCATCGCCAATTCCTTTTTTGGCATTTGTAATTAATTTTGAATAAAGTTTTTTGTATTTCTTATTAAGGGCATCTAGGTTCTTAGCCTTTAAATGTGTATAGACACCATCATAATAAGAATGTTCATCAATCTTTATTCCAACACCGCCAAATTCGCTAAGGAAGTAAGGTCTAGCAAATTTATTATCACTTCTTTTTCTTGTTTGTAGGGTATAAGCGTGAATCGAATAAAGAACGTTACAATCAGTTAAATACCAGCCACTGCATACATCAAAAATATGATTATTAATAATAGATCCGCTCTTAACCGCTTGATAAACTCTATTAGGTTCAAATTCACCCCAACCTTCATTAAAGATAGTAAAGATAACGATACTAGGGTTGCTGCTTAAGTCTTTAACAATTTCATGAGCTTCAGCAATAAACTTTTCTTTTTCTTCTGCACTTCTATTTCCAAGTTTCTTTTCGTTAATATTCTTTTCTTTATTAAATAATTTAATGCTTAAACGTGGGAAAACAGTATTCCAGAAGGCATATCTTCTTCCGCCATTAGGGATATCTTGAATAACCATAAGTCCCAATTTATCGCAAAGATAATAGAAATAATCTTCCTCGACTTTAATGTGTTTTCTTAAGCAATTAAACCCAAGTTCTTTAACATTAAGAATATCTTCTTCATAATCTTTGTATGATTTTGGAGTTAATCCGTTAGGGAAATAATAGCCTTGATCTAATAAACCATTAAGAATTACTTTTTTGTTATTAATATAGATTCCTTTTTCATCTCCCATTTTGGCTTCAACTTTTCTAAACCCAAAATATGATGAGACTCTATCATCTCTATAATATACTTCGACATGGTATAAATATGGGCTATCAAATGACCATAATTTTGGATTCTTAATCTCAATTCCTGTAAGAGTATTTGGCTTAATATAATACGTTTCCTCTTCAATAATAATGGTAACTTTTTGATTATCTTTTGAGTTGGTGATGACGTTAACTAAAACCTTGTTAGCTTCAAAATCCGTGCTAAACTCAATTTTTTCTATATATTTTGCAGGAACTTCTTCAAGCCAAACAGTTTTATAGATACCACTACTTGTTCCATAAATATACATATGAGGATCTGTTGATTGTTTACCTCTCATGAGGTAGCTTGAGTCATGCAAATCTAATGTTTTTACAACTAAATCAATTTCACCATTTTTAATATAATCAGTTACATCAACCGTAAATTTTGTGTACCCACATTCATGCTCATAAATAAGTTTTCCATAAGCATAAACATAAGCAAATTGATCAACACCATTAAAATGAAGTAAATATCTATAGCCATTATGATGCTGTTTTACTTTTATAATTCTGTGATAGAAAAGATATTCATCAATTTGAGGAGCATATCCAACTTTAGAGTATGGAGATTCAACAGGATAAGGAACAATAATTTTCTTATCATAAGCTTCAGGTAATTCACCTGTTTTATTAATTGTAAAATCCCATTCCCCATTTAAAATTTGGAATAAAGGTCTAACTAATTGTGGTCTAGGATATTCCGCAAATGGAACTTCAGGAATATTTTTTAATTCTTCTTCGCTAACATGAATAAGTTGTGAGTTATTACGTAAAGAAACTTCTTTCTTTGTTTTTACAATGTTGATAATTACTGGGATGAAAGCTAAAGCCATAATGCCTAATGCAACTAAATAGCCCCAGTTTGTTGGAAGATTAGCTTTTTCACCATAAGTTCCAAAATATTCAGCCCCGAAAGCATTGTTAAGTGCGCTTCCGATAAATGGACCAACACACATTGGTAAAGCAACAACGAAGATCATTCTTATACCCATGAAAGATCCTTCTTTACCTTTAGGAATATATGTTCTAACTAATGAGTTCAATACACTTGGGAAAGCAACATAGCCTAAAATTAAAACTAATCCACTGAGAGCCGCATATATTGTTCTAATTAATTCGTCTTGAATATAAGGAACAAAGAACATCAAAACAAAGCCAATCATTTGAATAATTAATGTTGGTATTAAGAATTTTTCTCTGCCTTTTTTATCTGCTCTAGAACAAATTAAAACGCTAAATAATGAGCCTAAAAGCAAAGCTGTAGCCATGACAATGGCAAAATTTGTAATTAAACCACCACCACTATTTGAGATATTACATGCTTTTTCGATGTAAATCATTAAGTAAGGGAAATATACTTGAGTTGCAACACACGAAATAAAGTATGCCACTAAATAAATATATAAAACCTTATTTTTCTTAATTACGCTTGGTTTAAATCCTTCAAATAATAATGAGAAATATTTTTCTTTTTTGCGTTCTGCTTTTGGTTCTTTTGGAATTAAAAATAGTGAAATGACGCCAATTAAGAACACGATTCCGCCAATTATATAGAAGAATAAATCCCATCTATATCCCGCTTCTTTTGTTGTTAATCCATTTAGTCCAACGAAAATTAATAGCATTGCAACTAATGGGAAAATTCCTAAGATTCCTTCTACTTTTCCTCGTTTTGATTCTTTAACGTTCTTTGTAATGTAACTATTAAATGCAGCATCATATGAAGTCGATCCAAAGAAAGTCATTACACAATCTATGATAATAACAAACATACCTGCAGTTGATGCAGCCATTACAATAGGAATTAAATTCTGACTTGATGTAACATTAAGTAATCCAAAAGAGGCAGTTGCTACGCCCCATAAAATATACCCAAAAGCAACAAAGCCTTTTCTTCTTCCGATTTTATCTGTTAAACCACCCATTAAGAGTGTAGTAACAGTTGCGGTAACCGCGCTTAAAGCATTAGTAATAGCAATAAATAAGTTAGTGTCAAATCCTTCACCAGCAGGAGCTGTAAAATTCAAATATTCAATATATGAATTAAGATACATATTCTCTATAGCCCATGCAAATTGACCTGCAAGACCTATAAGAATGATGACGAGCCACATCCTTCCGCCGAGTTTATTCTTCTTGAATTCCATATTCTCTATTTATTCTCAAAATTATCAAGTTTATTAATATCAATTGGTGTTAATCCAATAACGTCACTAACGCTAACCGCAAAAGCAATTCCTTGTCCTTTTGTTTCAAGGCCAGCATCTTTATAGATGGCCAAAAGTACATCATCTTTAATTGTATTATCAACTAAAATGAATGCCATCTCTTTTGATTGCTCAATTGCAATCCCAAAAAATTCGCCAAGTTCTTTATTGCCGGTACCTCTTGCGTTAAATGTTGTTCCACCTCTAGCGCCTTTGCTTTTAGCGGCTTCCATAACAACATCTGTATACCCTTTGTTGACGATTACGATAATTAAACTATAGTGTTTTTGCTCGTTTTGGTTCTCCATAGTTCGCTTTCCTTTCGTTAACTCTAGTGTTAGTTAAATATTTATAAATAAGAACGCCTGCAACTGAATTAATTTCAATGCAGAATGAGACGCCCTTTGTTTTTTTACTTACAGAAAATCTTTTCATCACAATTTCTTTTAATTTTGGTAGGTCTGATTCTTTTACTAAGCTAAAAACGATATCTTTTTTTATTTCGCCTATGCCTAATACTTCATAAATTTCTTTTGTCGCTGTTCCACTACCTGCAACAAGCATTGAACAAGCAACACCATTTTCTTGAAATTGTTTGATAAAGAAATCACCTTGTGGTTTATTAACAATCGTTACCATGACTTTTAATTTTTCAGTTTTAAAAGCTTTATCATAAGCAACATCTTTGCTCACTTGATTAGTTTCTTGAACTTGATTCTCTACTTTCTTCTTTTTTCTAAAAAATAACATGAAGACTCCTATCCAAGGTGAACAACTTGACAGTCGTTCTCTTCTTTAACTCTCTTTTTAGCCATATTGTAAGCGATACGTGTTTGAATTTTTGAACTTAAACCTAAGAATTGGACGCAAATAATCGGCATAACACTAATCAAACCAATGACGCCAAAACCAGTACCTCTTCCTTCGCTTGCTCCAGCAATTCCAATAATGAATGGTAAAACAAAGCAGCTAGACATAGTTCCACTAGCAACACCACCAGAGTCAAAAGCAATAGCTGTATAAATATCTGGAACCGTAAATGTAAGTAATATTGCGATTATATAAAGTGGGACATATAAATAAATCATTGGGAAATTGCCATAGAGATACTTAAAGACCGCTAAAACAATGGCAATTGCAACACCAATGCAAAGTGCTACTAACATTTTTCTTCTTGAAATAGATCTTGCGCTAACATCTTCAACTTGTTCAGTTAAAACATGGACACCAGGTTCAACTAAAACAACAGCAAATCCAACAATAACTGCAATGATAAATAATAAATAATTGTATCTGCCATCAAAAGCTGGGTCGCTTAAATGATGACCAAGTGAATTTGCGATTGGAATTAATCCGAATTTTGCGCTAATTAAGAAAATAGTCAAACCAACATATGTATACAAGAAACCTAGTAAAATCTTTAATAATTCTTTCCCAGGAATTCTAATTGCAATGAAGTTATAAATAACAAAGAATCCTAAAACAGGCGCGATTGCAATAATAACTTCTAAAGCTGTTGCTCCTGTAACCTTTAAGAAGTTAGGATCTGCATCAATTGAATTCTTTAATGTCGAGAAATCAATTCCCATTTTACTCATAGCAAATAAAGCTACCATTGTGAAAATTAATGGACCAACAGAGCATAAACCCATGACACCAAAGGAGTCATTTGAACTATTTTTACCACCACGAACAGCAGCAACACCTGCTCCAAATGTCAATAAAAATGGAACTGTCACAGGGCCTGTAGTGACTCCGCCAGAGTCAAAAGTAATAGATAAAATAGCGTCGCCATTAGCATCATCTAATAAAGCTGCCAAAGCAAAAACTATAAAATATAAGAAAATAAGCCGTGCTTTGAGGCTTTTTTGGAAAATAATTCTTAAAAGACCAACAACTAAAAACACGCCTACGCCAGCACCAATTACTGCTTTTAATATCCAAGGATTAATTTTAGTTTCTAATAGTTCTCCTAAAACAGTTAAATCAGGTTCAGCAATTGTAATCATTACACCTAATAAAAATCCTATAACTATAATCAAGACCAAGGATTTAGATTTAGTAACACTACTTCCAATATATTTACCAACTTTAGTCATTGCAACATCACTTCCTAATGAAAATAAAGCCATGCCAACAACTAATGTAATAAGCGATATTAAAAATGGGATTAATTTTTCGACGGAAATTGTCTCATCTGGAAAAACTGCAGTAAATTGTAAAGCAAAAATAACAAGCACAATTCCAGCAATAGGAAGAACGCTTATTAATGACTCAATTAACTTTTTCCAAATGTCCTTAACCATATGAAATATTATAAACTAATGAGTTTATAATTGCCCTCAAAATGATAACAATAATTGAAATTTTGTAAAAAAGGATTGACTAGCGGCTCTTTTTCAAAAGTCGTTTAAACTCCAGAGGCATTGGTGCCTTAAATGAGTATTGTTTTCCAGTAACTGGATTTTTTAAATTCAATTCATAAGCGTGTAAGCATAGTCTATTAATAGGATTTTCAGGTTCGCCATACTTGTCATCGCCTAAAACGTAATGTCCTAATGACCCTAAAGTGACCCTAATTTGATTCTTTCTTCCAGTCATAATGTTCACATCTAATAAAGAATATTTCTCATTCTCTTCGATTACTTTATACTCAGTAATACATTTTCGGGCTTTCTTGTCTTTAGACGAAGCTATATACATTAAATTCAAAGTGTTCATTCTTAAATAATTTACTATATGGTCTGACTTCTTTTGTAAGGTTCCTTCAACAACAGCATAATATCCACGTTTAGAAACTAAATCATTCCAATTATCTTGAAAATCCTTGCAGATTTCAGGTGTTTTAGCAAAAATTAATACTCCACTCGTTTCTTTATCTAACCTATGAACTACAAAAATTCTTTCTTTTTTGTCTCTTGCTTGAACGTAATCCATTACCATTCTATAAGCAGTAAAAGCTTTTTCTTTATCACTAGCAACACTTAATAGTCCAAATGGTTTATTAATTGCAATCACGTAATCATCTTCAAAAATAATTGGAGGTTTTTTAACTTCTTTTTTCTTAATAGGATTTTTACTGATAATTAAAGTATCACCAGGATAGATCTTAAAATTAAATTGAGAAACAGGTGCTCCATCAATAGAAATTACATGATGAGATAACATCGCTTTAGCGTTATTTCTTGAATATTGTAAATCGTTGATTAAATAATCAAGAAGTTCTGCTTCCCTTTTAATTTTTATTTCTTTGATATCTAATTTTCTACGTGTCTCAACTGGCTTCTTTTCATCTTTTGATCGAGCACGAATGTTATCTTTATAATTTCTATTCATTTTATTTAATCCGTTCTAAAAACTTAGATATTTTAACCTATTCAGGAAAAACTATATAGCGAATCTTTAATTAATTTAATGCTAAATAACCTGCGCCAATAACGCCTGCTTCATTTTTAAGTGATGCACATTTGATTTGAGGAACAGGCGCATTTTTATAACCATAATCAAAACGTTTGCAATAACGTTTAACTTTTCTAATTAAATAATCGCCTTGATTAGAAATTCCTCCACCTAATAAAACAAGTTCAGGTCTAAAAATATTGCAGTAATTCATGATGCCTTCGGATAAGTATTTGATATATTTCTTAACTACTTTCTTTGCAACAGCATCCCCTTCTTTTTCACTTTCAAAAATAATTCTGCCATCAACTCTTTCAATGTTTCCTTCTGCTTTATCAAGCATTGAGGATTTTGGGTTCTTTTCTAGTTCTTCTTTTGCAAATTTCATTAAAGCTGTAGCGCTAGCATATGCTTCTAAACAGCCTTGTCTTCCACATCCGCATAAACGACCGCCCATTCTAATAACCATGTGTCCAAGTTCAACGCCTTTACCTTGGTATCCTTCAAATAATTTGTTATCGATGACAACACCGCCACCAACACCTGTGCCTAAGGTTAAAAGTAAAACGTTAGCTACACCTTTAGCGGCACCTATTCTTTGTTCAGCTAAGCAAGCAACGTTTGCATCATTACTGATAAAAACATCTAGTCCGTAATCAGCTAATCCGGCTCTAAGATCTAATTTTTCAACATTAACGTTGACAGCACTTTCAATTATTCCACTATCACTATTGACTAATCCAGGGACGCCAATTCCAATACCTTTAAGTTCCATTTTGTTGTCAGAAGCAAATCTAACTAATGCATCAAGAACTACTCTTAAATTAGCTAAAAATTCCGCATTTCCATTTCTTGATTTAACAGTATGTGTAAATTTTGTGATAATTTCACCACTTTCGCTAATAATAGCTCCCTTAAGCGACATTCCACCAATGTCAACGCCAATTGCATACTTCATAATTGAATATTCTCCTTAATTAAAATTTATTATATTTGGTTGCATTACCTTTTGCTTTTTCAACTGGATATTTTTTAGCATTCTTTAACATCTTTGCTTTTGCTATTTCAATTAAATCAACATTTAATGATTGACCCATCTGAATACAATAAATAAAAACATCCGCTAGCTCTTCTTTCACATGTTCTAAATCAAAATTTTCGCTATCCCATTGAAAGCACTCAAGAAGTTCATTCGCTTCAATTGAAATTGATTTTGCTAAGTTCTCAGGTGTATGAAATTTATGCCAGTTTCTATCATCATTAAATTTAGCAACATCTTTATTTAATTCATCAAATTCGCTCATTTTAAATTACCTTTTGAACATCTTCACAAATTAAATCAACTGTGTAATGGTTATCTTTATAAATATCATTGATATTTCTCAAATCATTATAATCTTTATTCGAGCCAAAGTTTAGACATTTAACCCCATATTTAGCAAAAAATCTATCAACTTTTTCGCCAAAGCCATTGTCAATTACGCCTTCTTCGATAGTTACAATAACCTTGTGATTAATGAGTTTTCCATAAAATTCTTCGTCAATTTTTGAATAAATTAAAGGGTTAATTAAAGAACAACTAATGCCTTTGTAGGTTAAATTTTTATAGACTTCATTAGCAAGTTCAAGTGAGTGACCTAGTCCGATAATTGCAACGTCAGTTCCTTCATAAATTAAGTAGGGTTCAATGCCTTTACACGTCTTATCTAAATCTACAAATGACACAGGAACACGAACTACAATAGGATGATTCTGATCGGCAAACGCATATTCTAAAACTTTTTTATAATCACTTTCTGTGGCTGGAGCAATGTTTTCAAAATTAGGAATATTAGAAACAAGCCCGATGTCAAAAATTCCTTTATGCGTGCAATCACCACCAGCAAAAGCTGTATTATAAACCATTACAGTTGCGTTTGAACTATTCATTCCTAAATCATGATTTAATTGATCATAAGCTCTTCCTAAGAATGGGCAATTAACAAAATATATAGGTTTTACAAGGTTTTTTGCCATACCAGCAGTCATTGTGATTGCGTTTTGCTCTGCAATTCCTACATCGATGTAGTGTTCTTTAAGGCTTTCTCTATATTCTTTATTAAATCCAAATACATTAGGCGTTGCTGCATTTATGCAAACTAATTTTCTTCCTTTTGAAATCTCTTCTTTAATGAATTCTTTTGTAAATCCTATTGGAGAATTCGAACCTACATTCCTGCCACCATTAACATAAAAATGGTATTTTTCTTTTTCAATTTCAGCAGCTTCAAACCCTTTTCCTTTTTGAGTTTTAATATGAAGAATAATAGGGTGGTTTATATTCTTAAATTTATTGAATAAGTTAACTAATCCTATGACATCGTTACCGTTTTCGTAGTAGTAATAATCTAATCCAAATGATTTAAATAGGTTATATTCAAAAACACCTTTATTATCTCTAAGTTGTTTTAAGTTTTTATATATTCCGCCATGATTTTCAGCAATAGACATATCGTTATCATTAACGATGATGATAAGATTACCACTATATTCGCCAGCCATATTTAAGGCTTCTAAAGCAACTCCGCCAGACAAGGAACCATCTCCAATAAGAGCAATAATGTTTTCATGGGTTCTATTTAAATCACGAGCTTTTGCAAGGCCTAATGCAAGCCCAATAGATGTTGATGTATGACCCACTTTAAATAAATCGTGTTCGCTCTCACAAGGCGTAGTGAATCCTCCAATTTTATCTAATGCATTACCATCAATAAAATATTGCTTTCTTCCTGTTAAAATCTTGTGAGTATAGCATTGATGAGAAACATCAAAAACGATTTTATCAATTGGAGAATTAAAAACATAATGTAAGGCAGTGGTAATCTCTATAACACCAAGATTTGAACCTAAATGTCCCTTAGAAGCTAAAACATCACTTAGAATGACTTTTCTAATATCGTCGCAAAGTAAAGGTAAGTCGTTTAAACCTAGCTTTTTTAAATCTTTTATTGAATTAACTTTTTCTAGCATATAACAAATAAATCTTAACCATAGTTATTATATAGATTATTAAAGCAATTTTCCTTAAAAACGTAAAAACCGCAATACGCGACTCATTGCGTATGTAAACAATTCATTTAAGTAAAACCAAAAATCTCTAAATCATAAAATAACATATATTCATTTCTCCTTTTCTTACTAACTTAATGGAGGCTTATGGCTTACTTCTTGGCCTCCAGAGAGGGATACTTTTTGAGAGTTTGGAATAATGGAGTTAATAACCCCCTCACTATATAGAAGGGGGCAAAAATGTGATTTTTGATGTTTGGTTAAAAAAATTAGTTAAAAATTGTAATAAATATTGAATTTCTTAATACTATCTTAATATTGCAAATTCAAAACGCTTAGAAAGTTTCAATTTTTCAACTTAAGGTGTAGAATATTTTTAAAGGGAGATTAATTAAAATGAATAAATTAATAACAAGATCAATCGTTTGTTTAACAGCATTCTTAGGGCTTACAAGCTGTGCACAAACAGTAAGCCATGAAGGACTTCAAAAAAGATTGCAAGACAAAGGTTATACAGTAACTTGGACAGATGCAAAAGATTACAAGAATTCCAGTTTAGTATTTGATGAGGAAACTTTTGTAGGATATTTAAATGCAGCAAAAGCATCAGTAAACCTTGAAGATGTTACAGCTTCAAGAGGAGAATTCTTGCAAGCTTATCTTTTTAAAACAATTGACGCGGCTTCAAGTCAATCCGACGCAATTTTACGAGTTTTAGCAAACTCTGAATATAAAACTGGAACATATAACAACGTCATCTATATTGGTAGCGAAAAAGCTATCGTAGATGCAGGATTCAAAATCTAATAGATTTTTCTAAACTTAAAAAGGGCTCAAATCGAGTCCTTTTTTTGTTAAAACCTTGCAAATCTCGAATATTTTTAGAAATATATCTTTAAATTGAAGATACCTTTTTCGCCGTAAGCACTTATTCTACCTTTATGGTTTTCAACTATTTCTTTTGCCATTGATAGTCCAATTCCACTCCCTTCAATATCACTCCCACGAGCTTCATCGCTTCTATAAAATCTTTCAAAAACTTTATCAAGTGGTCCTTCATCAATTGGCACAATAGAATCATTTAAAACTTTTAACTTTATTCTTTGACCATTGCTATCAAGAGTAACTTTTGTGAATGATTTACTATATTTAAGAGCATTGTCTAATGCAACTTCTACAAGTCTAGTAATCATAGATTCGTTGCCTTTGATACTTATATCATTTTGAATTTTGACTTCAATTTTTTTGCCACGACGTTCGAATTGTGGTCTTACATCGTCGCAAATCTTATTCACAATATTCGACAAATTAAGAGTTGTGAAATTGAAATGTTCTTGCTCATCAAGTTTAGCTAAAGCATTCAAATCTTTGACAATATCCGTTAATCTATTTGCTTGTTTATTAATTGCTTCAACATTTTCATTCTCTGAACCAACTTGCATCTCTAAAAGCTCATTGTTCATTTTAATAATAGTAATAGGCGTTTTTAACTCGTGTGATGCATTAGATACAAATCTTTTTTGTTTATGAATTGATTCCTCAACAGGTTTAATAACTAAATTACTAATAAAGAAAATAGCAACTACTGAAATAAGAATTCCTGATCCAAATACGATTAAAGAGGTCCACAATACTGTAAATGAAGGAGCAAGTTCTCTAGAATAATCAACAAACGTTACTGCTCTAATTCCATTTATATCTTTGACTCTATATCGATATGAACCACTCCATCCAACATGCTCTTTCGAATAAACTTCTTTAGATAATTTAACGGCTTCGTCAGCGTTAACTGCGAAAATTCGATCTGTCTTGACCTTTGTTGCATCTTCTCCATTAAATTCAACATAAAAATATCTTGTATCATAAGGCATTTCAGGACGATCTTTAAATCTTTCGTCTAAATCCTCATAATTTTCTAACTTTTCTCCTTGGTCATTAACGTCATCACTCTCGCTAGGAGGAACATGATCTTTAAATCCGCCAATCTCACCACCATTATTAATAATGTTTAATGTGATGTTATCAGCATCGCTAGCAACATTACCAAAATTAATTGCGTTAACTGTTAATAAAATCAAAAACAAAAGAACAGCGAGCGCAATTGAGGCTGTCAAAATAAATTTTAATTTAAGTTTCTTAATCATCTTCTAAATCCAACTTATATCCTATGCCCCTAACTGCAACGACCGTATATTTACTGCCGCTAGCTTTTAATTTCTTCCTTAAGGTTGAAATAAATTGCCACACGACATTAATTTCACATAAAGTGTCATAATCCCGTACTTTAACCATCAAGGTCTCAGTGGAAAGTAACGCTCCAGCGTTTAAAATAAAGACTTCAAGCATTTTATATTCCTTAGCTGTTAGTCTTACTCTTTCTTTACAAATAATTTCAGATGTATTTGGATCAAGAGTGAAATCTCCAAATTTCTTTCCATCATTTAAATTAGCACCTTTTCTACGTAAAATCGCCCTAACTCTAGCAAGCAATTCTTTAATTTCAAAAGGTTTAGCTAAATAATCATCTGCTCCTGCATCAAGCCCTTCAACTTTATCGTCAAGTTCGCTTTTAGCAGTAAGAATTAAAACAGGTATATTATTTCCATTTGCTCTAAGCGTTTTTAAAGTTGATAATCCATCAAGTTTAGGCATCATTAAATCAGTAACAAAGCCATCATATTCTCTTTCACTAAGCTTTTCTAAAGCTTCTAAGCCATTAAAAACTGTGTCAACTTCATACCCACTAAATTCTAAAACACGCTTAATTGTAGCGTTTAAATCCCTATCATCTTCAGCAACTAATATTTTCATAATCTACTTCTTATTTTCGAATAATCTAGCAAGTCCTTTCTTACTTGTTTCTCTATATCCTCTCCTAATATCTTTACCTGTTTCTAGCATTGTTTTAACAATTTCATCAAACTTAACTTTGCTCTCATTTTCATTAATTGAATATGATAACACTGCAGAATCCACAGATTTTAATGCAAAAATCGCATTTCTTTCAATACAAGGAATTTGCACATAACCATCAACTGGATCACAAGTCAATCCTAAAGAATGCTCTAAAGCAATCTCACTAGCTTGAGCGATTTGCTTTAAAGATCCGCCCATGACATGAGTAACCATTGCCGCACCCATTGCTGCTGCGGTTCCTATTTCTGCTTGACATCCTGCAACAGCTCCGCTGATGCTCCCATTAGTTTTAACAAGTATGCCGATAATTCCGGCCACACATAAACCTTCGATTATCTTTTCCTTTTTATAACCTGCATTTATTAAGTAACTTATGACTCCAGGAATTACTCCACAACTCCCACAAGTAGGCGCAGCTACAACAATGTGCCCTCTAGCATTTTCTTCTCCAGCAGCAAATGCCGCACTCATAACCATCAATTTAGCCTGCAAATCTCGACTATTTTCTATTTTTGCTTTGTCATATAACTCTTTTGCTTTTGAGTTTAGTTTCAATTTTCCTGGAATAATTGAATTGTCTTCTCTGCCTCTTTTAATAGCGTCAGTCATTGCTTCATATACCCTACAAATATATTCGTAAGTACTGGCAGGTTCGTTTCTCATAACATAATCAAATAGATTAATATTCTCGTTATAGCATGTTCTTAAAACATCATATAAAGTTGATTCCTTATAACATTCGATATTCTTTTTTCTTTTTCCATTGATTTCAATTGATCCTCCGCCAATTGAAACTATGTGATAATCGATGCACGTACCCTTTGTTTTTACTTTTACATCCATCGTATTTGGATGCGTAACAGGTGTTTTTCTATCAAAATTAATCTTTGTGTCAATGTCTTTAAACCTATCTAGAATGACTTTATCTGTAAAGTGTCCTTTGCCAGTAAGTGCTAAAGATCCATAAAGAGTAACTTCAACTGACTCTATGTCTTTATTTTCTTTTAAAATGTGCTCACAAGCAAAAGCAGGTCCCATAGTATGGGATGATGAAGGCCCGTTTCCGATTGTAAAAATATCTCTAATAGATTCCATACACTAAATATAATATCGAAGTTCTTACGTTTTTACATTACTAAAATTTGCATAAAAGTTTATTTAAGCACCATAATTTGACACTCTCCTTTACTAAATCCGAATAAAAACCAAATATTTAATATAATTAAATATTAATTTAGTATTAAGAAAATGAATTAATGCACCACTTCATAAAGCAAAAGCGTATTATTATTTGTCTTTTCGAAACTTTATATTTACTTGTAAATATACGAAAAGATGCGAATTACTATGGATTTAACTATTCTTTACATTATTGCTTTGATTCCTGTAGTTTTATTTGCAGGTTCTTTTGCGATTTTAAAATTCGTAATTAAAGACAAGGTTAAGAATTCACAAACTATTCAAAAATGGTTAATCCGTGGAGTCGCTATTTTTACATTCGTTGCCGTCTTTTTGGCAATGTATCACCAAACAAATGCAATGCAAACTGTTAACGATGAAGTTCCAGGACATCTTAATACAAGTGTCGGAAACGTTGCGTTAATCGGTGTTCCTTATGGCGATAACAAACTATTAAATTTCTTTGCTTGGTTATCGGTTGCATTCATCTACCCAGGAGCTTTCATCATTTGCATGACACCTTTCTGGGAAAACAAAATTACAAAAATAATAGGTACGTACATTCAATTACCTGTTTCAATATTAGAATTTGCTTTCCTTTTTAATGCGCTTAACGCCATTGAAAACACAAATGCTCTAAATTACAAAACTGTTTTTATTGCTCTTGAAATTGGATCAATTCTTGCCCTATCTATAATGCAATTTTTCCAATATTTTAAAGACATTAAAAAATCTTCATGGAAAGAAATTATATTTGCAATCCTAACTTATTTCCTAATTTTCTTAAGTGCCTTACCTGTTTATACATTCTCTACATTATTCTCAACAGAAGGTTCATTCTTTGGCCTAGCTCAAATTAGTTTAAGAGTTCAAGATTTCACTCTTGGTCATAGGTTAGCACTTTATATAACTATCATCGTTCCGCTTCTTTTCTATTTCTTATATCGAAACGAAGATATGGAACTCAAAAGAATCGTCTTAATCGCAATATCTTTAGGTGCACTTTCAGTATTCACTGCTGATTCAGGCGCTCACGATATGTTCCCTATTCAAGAAGATGGTTCAATACTTGTTAATGTGAATAATCTTCCAATTCATTTATGCCACACTGCACTTTACATCGTCCCAATTTGTATTGCGTTTAAATTAAACAAACTTTTCTATTTCACATATTTTATTAACGTATTTGGCGCTTTAGCTGCAATGCTTTTCCCAAATACAGGCGATGGAAACAACATTTTTGCACCAAACGTTATTCTTTTCTGGTACAACCACATCGCTGCTTTTGCAACTCCACTTCTAGGTGTCGCACTAGGAATATTTGAAAAACCAAAATTCAAGCAAATGCTTTGGTCGCTATTCTTTTTCTTCATCTATTTTGTGATTATCATCGTTTTAAATGCAACGCTTTCGACTTTTGTAAAAGGATATGACCCTAATGTTGTTGGTAGTGGAACAGATTATTTATTCATTAATAGTGACTACGTCTTAGATACTTTATTTGGAAAGAATGGACTTGTATTACTAAATGCAAAAATCACTTGGGAAATGAATGGCACAACCGCAGTCATTTATCCAGTTTATCAACTACTATTCTTCGTAATCTACATTGCAATTTCTTTTGCAATGTGGTTTGTTTATTCACTATTCTTTAGAATTTCAGATTCGCATATTGAACTTCACAATAAATTAAAAGTTGCTAGATTAGAGCACATTAAGTTAAAGGAGAGACTAGAGATGGAAAAAGATGTTAAAGAAATTGATCACGAAAAAGCACTACTTGAATTCATTCACTTCTCAAAACGTTACGGAAACAGCAAAAAATTAAGCGCAAATGACGTAAATTTAACAATCCACGGCGGAGAAATCTTTGGTTTCTTAGGTCCTAATGGTGCAGGTAAATCAACATGTATTAAAACAACTATTGGCATTCAACCTGTCACTGAAGGCCAAATTCTTGTATGTGGATATGATGTTACTTCTCAATCAGTTAAATCTAAAAAATGTATCGGTTATGTTCCAGATCACTATGCGCTTTATGAAAAACTCACAGGCAGACAATACATCAACTATATTGCTGACTTATATGGCGTAAGTAAGGCAGATAGAGATGCTCGTATTGCTAAGTACGTAGATTTATTTGAATTAAATCAAGCTTTCGACAATAGAATGCAAACATATTCTCATGGTATGAAGCAAAAGATGACCATTATGGCTGCCCTTGTTCATGACCCTAAGATTTGGATTCTTGATGAACCTCTTACAGGTCTAGATCCTCAATCAATTTATCAAGTTAAAGAATGTATGAAAGAACACGCTGCAAAAGGCAACATTGTTTTCTTTAGTTCCCACTTAATTGATGTTGTTGAAAAACTTTGCACTCGTATTGCAATCATTAAAAAAGGTCAAATTGTTTATGAAGCTGATATGGAAACCGTCACCAAAGACCATCCAGAAGGTCTTGAAAACTTCTATATGAATACAATTAGAGATAACGGAGATTTAGATGAAGAATAATTCTTCTTCACATAGCGTTAAAGAAAAAGGCGCATCATTTTTTAGTAAAGTTCACGACAAACTAAGTAAGTCAAGTCTTTACACACTTGTGGCAATGCAACTTAGAAACCGCATTGACCTCAATTTTAAGCGTGACTTAAAAGGAGCTTTAACTAAATTAATTATTGGCATCCTTCTTTTAGTTGGTGTCACCGCTTTAATCACAGTAGTTTTTACAGTTTTAAAACTTTTAAGAGTGTTTGGAGATGGACTTCCAGTCTCGCTTTTTAACATTTTCTTCTTCTTTATTCTTTTCCTAAATATTATTTCATGTTTAGGAAGACTCACTAATTCACTCTATTTTAGCGCTGATAACCAAGTTTTACTTTCTTATCCAGTTAAAGGCAGCACAATCTTCTTATCTAAACTTATCGTTTTCTTTGTTCTTGAACTTGTAAAGAATTTTACATTCTTAGTGCCTTTATTTTTAGCTTATGGAATATCTCATAACATCAGTGGAGTCTTCTATCCTTGGATGATCTTATGTTTCTTTATCTTAGCACTTCTTCCTGTTGCTATTGGTTCGCTACTTTCAATTCCATATTTATACATAAAATTATTCTTTAAAAAGCACCAAAATACCGAAACAATCATTGTTTTAGCAATTTTAATTGCTATCACAATTGGCATTTTCTACGCCGTTAATTTAATTCCAGATAATTTAGATATTGCAAACCATTGGCAAACTGACTATCTTCCTGCAATCACTAATTTCACTCGTCAAATTGAAACATATTTGGCACCACTAGTTTTCCTAAGTGGATTAATATTTGGATATAAAGCAGGCGGAATTAATGATGCTAGAAATCTTCCAATATTCACAAATCAAACATGGCTAATACTTTTAGTAATTATTGCAATTTATCTAGCTTTATTTGCAATTGCTTATTTTGTTGTTCAACCTTTATTCTACAAGATGAGTTCAAAGCCATTTGAATATAGTAAGCAATACATTAATCACAATTACAAGATTCCTACTTCTAAACTTGGACAACTTTATAAAACCGCATTTGTACCAGTTTTAGAAGACAAAAAGCTCACTAAAGCTGAGAAAAATCAATTAATTAGCGAATTCAAAAAATATTTAAGAATCTTAAATAAAGAAGAGAAACTCTTTATTAGAGGCAAAGTTGATGAACGCAGAATCTCTAGATTCTTAAAGAAATACATCCCTAACTACAAGTTCGTTAAAGTCGAAATTAATGAATATCTAGAAAGCGAAAAGTTAGGCTATGTCATTGA
>Ga0256404_1005336_pt1 | contig 22902 bp, 25 predicted proteins | sample RumenRJG_01DNA_FD_185990 | JGI IMG/M metagenome (GOLD analysis project Ga0256404, IMG submission 185990) | Bovine rumen microbial communities from Lethbridge, Alberta, Canada - RJG_01 | ecosystem: Host-associated > Mammals > Digestive system > Stomach > Rumen | place: Canada: Alberta | collected... | reverse complement strand
AGTAAGCGGAAAAGATACCGAACTGTGCTGCCGCTCCCATAAGGAAGCTCGAAGGACTTGCGATCAGGGGACCGAAATCCGTCATAGCGCCGACGCCCATGAAGATCAGGGAAGGCAGGATCGCCCACTCGTCGAGCTGGAAGAAATAGTACAAAAGGCCGCCGCTTGCCGTCTCCGTGGGAGCTGCCATGATATCCGGATAGATATTGACCAGCAGCATGCCGAAAGAGATCGGAACGAGCAGGAGGGGTTCAAATTCCTTTGCGATTGCAAGGTACATGAACACGAGTGCTACGCAGATCATGAGGTAGTTGCCCCATGTCAGGTTAAAGAATGCGGTCTGATGTACTAAGTTATCAAGAGTACGTGCAATATATTCCATATAACTTAGACCTCCTTGGAGTCAGACGATTAGTCGATCGTAGCCAGCAGTGTGCCTGCCTCAACGGGATCACCGACATGGCAGTCGATGGAAACGACAGTACCGTCTTCAGGAGCTACCATAGGGATCTCCATCTTCATAGCTTCAACGATTACGATCGCGTCGCCCTTCTTCACTGCCTGGCCTACGGATGCCTCAACCTTGAACACCTTGCCTGCCGCGCCGGCTTCGACTCTGTACTTGCCTGCGCCGCCTGCGGGAGCTGCCGCCTTGGGTGCGGAAGCTGCCTTGGGAGCCGCCTTAGGGGCAGCCTTGGGAGCTGCGGGAGCTGCTGCGCCGTTCTCATTCTCTTCTACTGTAACTTCATAAGCTGTACCGTTGACAGTAATGATATAATTCTTCATTTTCATTTCCTCCTGAGATTATTTTCTTCTGGCCTTGCGGATCGAGCGGACTACAAATCCGTCTGTACTCTGTTTTCCTTCAAATGCGGCGACAGCCGCTGCGATCACTGCAACAAGCTCCATGTCGTCAGCGAGTTCTTCCTCTTCTGCGACTGCAGCTGCGACGGGCGCGGGAGCAGGCGCGGACTTGGCCGGTGCCTTGCTCTTGGCCGGCTTCTTCGAAGCGCCGCCCACAATTTTGCCGAACAGAGCGATCACCAGTGCCAGAAGGATCAGCACTGCAAATGTAGTTCCCATACCCAGCAGGGTATTGAGGGCCGCCTGCTGGATCTTCTCACTCATACTGTAAATGACGTTGGTCGTGATGCCGGTCACGGAATACCCCTGGTCCGAGCTCTCCATGGTAAAGACGACGTCGGCGTCATGCTTGGAGCCCTTGACGGTAACCGTAACTCTTCCTTCCTTCTTTGTGAAGGAACAGGAATTTCCTTCAATCCCCTGTATTTCCCCGATGTCGACAAGTGCATTCTCCCAGCTGGAAAATGCAGGGCCGTAGATCGGATCATCCATCTGTGCCTCAGCCTGTCCGGTCGCCACTGCATCGTTCATCGACAGAACGAACTGACTGGCTGAGTCATACCACTGCTGCTGCTGTTCCTCTGTGAGTTCTACCTCTGAAGAAGCTGTAGAATTATTTTCGGAAGAGCCGCAGGCCACAAGATTGAAAACACAGGCGATAACAAGAAGTGTTGTTATTAACCATTTTTTCATATTTCGTGTCTCCTTCTTACTTCGCGCTGTGCTTCTTCGCAGGGAATTCCTCTCTCTTTGTATAAAGCACTTCCATCGCGCCGATCAGATACTTGCGAAGATCCTCGGGCTCGATGATCTGGTCCACATATCCTCTGGCAGCGGCGCTGTCGATGCTGTTCTGCAGCGCGTCATATTTCGCGGCAGTCTCAGCGACTTCCTGTGCGGAACCGGTGCAGAGAACGTGAGCGGCAAGCTTCGCGTCCATCATGCCGATGGTCGCATCGGGGAAAGCGATGGTGAAGTCCGCGCCGGACGCCTTGCTGTTCATTACGGCATAAGCGCTGCCGATGGCCTTGCCTGTGATCACATTGACCTTGGGCACGTTTGCGCCCGCGAAAGCTGCGGTGAGCTTGCCTGCTGCGTCAGCGACCTTCTTCTCTTCGCTCTCGGTCGCGGCAAATCCTGTCACGTTTGTCAGCGTGATGACCGGGATCTCGAAGGCGTCGCAGAAGCGCACGAAATCAGCCGCTTTGTAGCAGCCGGAAGCAGTGAGAACAGTCTCATAAGAGGCCTTCTCCTCGCCGTTTTCATCATAAGAAACACTTCTGTTGGCAACTGCGCCCACAGTAGCACCGTTAAGTCTGATAAAGCCGGTGGCCATCTCGGGAGCGCATGCTCTCTTTGTCTCAAAGAAGAGACCGTCGTCCGCGATATCGCCGAGAACGATCGAGGGATCCGCGATGCCGGCAGCGACATTTTCGCTTGCGCGGTTCAGATCGTCCGTGCACTCGGAGACAGCTTCATCCTCGTTGTTGGAAGGAAGCATCGACACCAGTGTCCTGATCTGATCGATGATCTCCTCCTCTGTTCCTGCCGCGTCTACGCTGCCGCAGGCCGCCTTGACAGAAGCAGCTGCCGTATCATTCTTATCCTCTCTGTTTCCTGCCAGAGTATTCGGAGCATTTACGAACAGCTTGGCGTCATTAGCCATAAAAGCGAAATCAGTGAGTGCGGGGATCAGCGCAAGGCCTCCTCCACAGTTACCGAAGATCGCTGTGATCTGAGGAATCAGACCCGAAGCCTTGACCTGTCTTGCGTAAATTGTTCCGAATGCGTTGAGTGCGTCCATTCCCTCCTGAAGACGGAGTCCTGCGGACTCAACGAGACCTACGACCGGCGCGCCCGTGCGGATCGCCAGATCATAGATGGACGCGATCTTTTTCGCGTGCATCTCGCCGACACTTCCGCCCAGAACGGATGCGTCCTGGCTGTAGACATAGACCAGATTCCCGTCAATTACGCCGTAGCCGGTGATCACACCGTCGGAAGGTGTCTGCTCAGGTTTCAGGTTGAAATCGGTGGCTCTGGCTGTAACCTTGGCGCCAATTTCAACGAAACTGTTTTCATCGAGCAGGGCGGTTATTCTCTGTCTCGCTTTTGAAGAACTGCTCATTTTTTCGACCTCCATATAAATAATCCAATTCAAAAACACTAAAAGTATAACATAGTTAAAATAAAAACTATATGTAAATTTATATCGATTTTTCGCCCTTTTTGGGCATTCTTTATTTTCCTTGCACAAATGGCCGGTTAAATATCCAGCCTGCTGTCCACCTCCTTCTCCGCTTCCTCCCGAAACTCTTCCATCTGCTCGGTCCCGAGGTCGGGAAGGTCTGAGAGAGAGCTGATTCCGAAGGAACGCAGGAACTGCTCCGTTGTCCCGAAAAGGAGGGGTCTTCCCGGCGCGTCCTTTCTTCCGACTTCTTCCACCAGCCCGAATCCGACCAGCTTGCTGATGGCAAAATCGCTGTTGACGCCGCGGATGCTCTCCACTTCCGCCCTCGTGACGGGCTGCTTGAAAGCTATGATCGATAGCGTCTCCATAAGTGTATCGGTGAGCACCTGTTTCTTGGGCGCCTTCGCTATTTTGACCAGATACTCGTAATACTCCGGTCTGCTGGAGAGCTGGACGGCGTCCTCAAACCAGTTGATCATCAGGCCGCTCTGCTGCGCATCGTACCGCTCCTCGAGCGCTTTTACCGCCTCGCGGACCTCGTCCTGGGAGATCTCAAGGGCCAGCGCCAGGGAAGAGACCTCCACCGAGTCGCCCATCGCGAACAGGATCGTCTCAATGGCCGCTGCTGTCTTGTTTGGTTCCATCTGAATCCTCCTGTCTGAGACTCACCGGAAGAAGTTCTATGACGGAGACTTCTCCGGGGTTAAAGATCCTTATCGGCAGTGTATGCATGCCCAGTCCGCAGGTCAGCACCATGGAGCTGAGATGCGGCTTACCGTCCGTCACAGCCTTGTAAAAATATTGCCCCCCGCTGTACCTGGGAAAGAGCGACGGCCTTGTCCCCATGACGCCGCCGATAAAGGGCAGGCGCATCAGCCCGCCGTGCACATGGCCGCACAGGCACAGGTCAGCCCCCCACTTCGCATACTGAGGAAAATAAACCGGAATGTGGGATAAGAGCACCGTGTAGACACTTCTGTCGGCCTCGCCGATCAGAGCCGACAGTTCCTCCGAAGGCAGCGGTGTTCTGCGAAACTTCTCATAGAACTTCATCGGAAGTTCAAGCCCCTGAACAACAATTCCGCTCTCTTCACCGGCCCGTTCCTCTTTTGTCAGAGAGGCAGACCCGTTGTGAAGAAACCGCACGCCGGCCTCTGTCATCTCATCGATAAACTTCTTATTATAATCGCCGAGTTCTTCGTAGTGTTCCATTCGAAGCTCATGATTTCCCTGCACGAACCAGACCGGGCAGATCTGCGTCAGCCTCCTCATAAGGGAGAGACTGCTCTTCATCCACTCTGTGCCGATATCACTCTTGGGATCAGAGCCGGCTGCTCTCTCTTCGCCGGCTTTGAACACCTTGCCGGATACGATCAGGTCTCCGCCCACGAGGATCGCGTCCGGAGCGCACTCTCTGATCTTTTCGACCAGCTTCTCGTTGTCATTCCGATAAGCCTTTTCGTGGAGATCCGCTATGAATACGATCTTCACAGGGTACCTGATCTTGTCCGAGCGCAGCTTATACCTGCGCACGACAAAGCGCATATTATCGATGATCAGAACTGCGATCATGACAAGGATCAGTACTGCAATTATTTTAATGATCAATGCTGCCATACATCCACCGTAATAAACCCGATTGATTACCTTGCAAAAAAAGTTCCCTGATCGAAATCAGGGAACTTTCTGTTCGCAGATCAGCTGCCGGATCAGTTATATTTTCTCTTCCTGGCCGCCTCGGACTTTTTCTTGCGCTTAACGCTAGGCTTTTCGTAATGTTCTCTCTTACGAATTTCCTGCTGGATGCCTGCCTTCGCACAGCTTCTCTTGAAGCGGCGCAGTGCGCTGTCCAAAGTCTCATTCTCTTTTAAGATTACACTTGACATTCGTTCTACCCTCCCTTCAGTCCCTTCAGTTTGACTGATTGGGTTTTTCTATATGTTTTCACCAAACACACAGTGAAATTATAGCATAAAAGTTTGACGTGTCAAGCACAAACTCAATTCTCTTTCTCTCCCCGAACTCAATTCTCTTTCTCGGACTCTGTACTCTCCCCGTCCTGCTCCTCCGCGGCGTCGTCCGCGTTCACAGGTTCCTCGCTCTGTTCGCTTTCATATTCCTGAGTCTGCCCGTACTCTGATTCGGGTTCCTTCACGGGGTCGAGGGCGGGATCGTCGGGATTTTCCTGCTCGGGTTCCGGTTCTTCATTGTGTGCGTAATACTTTTTCTGCGCATAGCGGAAGCTGTCCAGCAGATAGCGCTGCGCGTTGAGTGCCACATCGGTATTGACCGCGGTGGTCTCGAAACTGTGGAAGCAGCCGTGATACACTCTGAGCGACACCGGCACATCCACCTTCTTCATTCTGGTGAAGTACAGGACTGTCTCATCCTTGACGGGCTCGAGGTCACCCACGATGCTGCAGGCCGGCGGCATTCCTCTGAGGTCAGTCTCTCTGCCGGGCGCGGCGTAGACCGGGATTCCTTCTTTCATATCTCTCAGATACAGGTCCCACGCCGCCCTGTTCTTGCGGCCGTCCCACACGGGCGCATTATTGTCCTTGGCGGACTCGCTCTCCATTCTGTCGTCGAGCATGGGAGAGATCGGCATCTGAAAAGCGATGCGGACGTCTCTCATATCTCTTGCCCGAAGGCAGAGCGCGGCGGTGAGTCCTCCGCCTGCGCCGCAGCCGCCGACGAAGATCTGGTCGCGGTTGATCCCGAGTTCCGCTGCGTTGTCCTTCATCCACAGAAGGACCCGGTAGCAGTCTTCGAGCGCCGCCGGATACGGTGCTTCTATGGACTTGGTATAATCGGGAAGCACGGCGACACAGCTTCCGTCCCCGCAAAACATGTCTACCAGCATGCTCTCCTGTTCGGGAACTCCGTATGCGAATCCGCCGTCGTGGAGCCAGAGAAGTCCCGTCACTTCTTCGTCTTCCCTTTCGTCCTCACAGCGTACGACCAGAATTCTCAGGATACTGCCGTCATCGCGTACGATCGCTTTCTCCTCTGCGATCGTATTCCTGCTCTTCCATTTTCCCCGATACTTTCTGATGCACGAGCGGTCAAATTTTTCAAACGCGGTCTCGCTGGCAGCTGTATAAGTAAGTTTCAGCAGCTGCGCGGAAGGCCTCAGCTCTGCTCTGATATCAGAATTGCGCACTCTACTCATATTTATCTCCGTTTTCCAATAGCCCGCCCACAACGGCGGTGTTTTACCTCAAATGGGATAGCTCCCGCTTCGCAAGCAGGGGACAGAGCAAAATACTCCGTCCGGATCAGTACACCCTTTGTGCTTTAAGGATCTTTTTAACGATACCGCTGCGCAGGGCGCCGGCTGCGAGCGAAGCTTTCTTCGGATCCGCTTTCCGCTCCTTGTCGAGCTTCTGCATTTCCCTGCCGCCCTGCCTTTCCTTGCTGATCTGTCTGTTTTCAGCCCTGAGGACTTCCAGCGTGGTTTTAAGAGGATTTCCGCCGCTGATCACTTTATAGATCCAATAGGCAGCCAGCACACGATGCGTATTCTTCCTACTATTCGACGCAGTCATTTTTTTCATCGTCTTCCTCGCACCAGGTCACTTCATCGGAAAGGTCCCGTTCGTCAGAATCTCCGGGCTCATAGGGCGGATCCGCTTCATACGCGCCTTCCGGCTGTTTTTCCGGCACAGGCGCCTCCTCGGCTTCCGGCTGCTTTTCCGGCACAGGTGCCTCCTCAGCTTCCGGCTGCTCTTCCGGCGCGGTCGCTTTCTCGGCTTCCGGAGTCGGTTCCGGTTCGCTCTGTGCATCCGATTCGGCCGCACGGACTGTTTCCTCCGCCATGCTCCTTACCTGCTGCAGCGTGGACTCCGCCATCTCCTCGATCATCTCATCGGATGTCTTCCGGTCGGGCACCGGCTCCGGAGCCTGTTCGGGTTTTAATTCCATTACATTTTCCGTCTCATGGACGGTTTCTTCCTTCTTAAATATTCTTCGCATGCGGTCCCACCAGTCTTTGATCCACATAAATCCCTCTTTTTTGATAAATGTGCGGCTCTGTGCCGCCTCTGATCAGTCGCATGTTCCTTTCAGCCGTCAGTTGTTCGTATCTTCGGGCTGATCCACGTCGGGCTCTTCGGGCACAGACATATCCGCTTCCGGGATCTCCGCGCCTTCGGGATCTCCGACGACCTCGCCCTCCATGAGCTCATATCCTTCTCCGGCTCCCTCTTCAGTCCCGCCGGTGTTGTAATCCACGGCAAACACGACATCCTTGCCGGCATCTTCCTTATCATCCTTCCACGTGACAGTCATTGACTCCGGATCAAAGGTGAAGGTGCCGGTTCCGTCTTCATAAATTACGCCGCTCGATATGACTTCACCAATCTCGTTGAGTTCGACATCCGCCTTGCTTGCGCCCGCGTACTCGACGATCTTTTTCTCAGGATCGTAAGGCGCTTTCATCTGCCATCTCTGCGCCTTTGATCCCTCGCCTTTTTTCGAGACGGTGATCTCGCAGAGCACACCGTCCTCTCCGACTTTGATCTCCATGGTCAGGTTCTCATCATTCTCAGCCTTATAAGGGCCGGCCCAGTCCATAGCCATCATTCCGTCGCTGGTTGTGTCTTCATCCTGATTTTGCTGCATCAGCTGCTGCAGCTGCTCGGTGCGTTCCTGGTCCCATTCGAATACCAGTCCCTCCCCTGCGTTCTCCTTGTCATCCTTCCAGGTGATCTTGCTGTCCGCTGAGATCTCAAAGGATCCGGTCCCGTCGGAATAGATATCTTCCTGGGTAATGCTGTTCTGGGGATCTTCCGCTTCGGGATTATATGTCTGCTTAAAGCAGATCGCATTCGAGTAGGTGATCACATTGTCCTTGAACCTGCCTGTTATTTCCCAGGCCTTGTATTCTATGCCGTCCTCGGATGTGTGTCCCACTGAGATGTGTGCGCCGTCCACGCCGTCCGTCGGCTCGATGAAAAGTGAAAACCCGCTGTCCTTATCGGAATAGACGCCGACAAAATTCATGACCGGATTCTGCGTGTCCTCTTCCTCGGACACCGCTTCCGCCGCCGGGGCGGCCGTCTCTGCCGCGGGCGCCTCCTGCGCCGGTTCCGCCGCCGGCTCGGCCGTGGCGGGTTTTGAGCCGCATCCGGTCACGGATACCGCGATTGCCGCCATCACTGCTGCGAAAATTCCAAACTTTCTCATATGTACCTCCTCAAAGTACTGCAGGCATATGTTATACATTGCCTGCGCGATTCACACTGGTCAGGACCCACTGCATATCGATGACTTTTGCATCGCCATACCGGTCGATCAGTGCCTTATACCTTTCTCCGACTTCTTTATATATATCCCCGGGAAGGGAGATCGACGCAAATGCGTTTCCTTCCCTCATCAGGGCGAGCCGTCCTTCTCCGCCTTTATCCTGATAAAAGAGCAGATCGTCAAACACGGCGTCCGGCCGTGACTCCTGCAGTTCGCTTCCGATCAGGACCTTGCAGATCTCCACGATCCGGTCATCGAGTCCCGCCTCGAAGATCGCTATTTTCTCCTGAAGATCGTAAAGGCTTCCGACTACCCGGTTCCGATACCCCTTTTTCGCGGCATCGAATCCGCGCTCCTTCTCTGTCGTTCCCAGGCCTTCGTCAAAGGCCGCCAGAGCGTCCTGCATGGCTTTCTCGCCCGGGGCGTAGTAGATCATGATCCTGTTTTCCATCTCATGATAGAGGCAGGGATAGACGACGTCGATCGGCTGTCCGCAGGAGGGGCATACCGTTCTGAAGAGTTCCCCGCTCTTTACCTTGTCCTTCAGGACCGGATCCAGATCCGTATTGACTCTGGGCCATATCTCAAAATCGTGCTCAGCGCCGCATTTCGGACATTTTATTCTCTGAATTTCTCTTTCTGACATAATATTACCTGTTTCTCTAAGGGGAATTGTCCCTCTCAAACGTTAATATGGGAAAACACTTCCCCGATGCTCTCATGGAAGGTGAGATCCGCCCATTCCTCCTGCCCTGTCGCGTCGCGGTTTACTATGATCAGATAGCCGCCGGTGTAATAGCGCACAAGGGAAGCGGCCGGATAGACCGTGAGGGACGTCCCTCCGACGATCAGGCAGTCCGCTTTCTGGATCAGCCGCTCCGATCCTTCCCACGCCTGTACGGGAAGGGATTCTCCGTACAGCGTCACATCGGGACGGATCATACCGCCGCATGTGCAGTGCGGTACCGCTTCGTCGCTGTCATAAATATAGTCCTCCGGATACTTCTTCCCGCAGCGGTCGCAGTAGTTTCTCAAGGTCGAACCGTGGATCTCATAGACGATCTTACTGCCCGCCTTCTGGTGAAGCCCGTCGATATTCTGTGTGATGATGCCGTCGAGTTTGCCCTTTTCTTCCATCTGCGCCAGCTTGACATGCGCTCTGTTGGGCTTGCAGTGCCTCGCGTCCATCTTCTGCCTGTAGAACTCGAAGAAGACCTTGGGCTCGTGATAGAGACAGCTGCTGCTCAGAAGGTACTCGGGCTCATACCGGTCAAATCTCACATCGTGCTGATTATAAAGACCGTCCTTGCTCCTGAAATCGGGGATGCCGCTCTCCGTGGATACCCCGGCTCCTCCGAAAAAGGCGATATGCCGTGAACTCTCGATGATCTCTGAGAGAGCTTCATATTTTTCTTCCCCTTTCAGGGAACGAAGATATGCGGATTCTCTCCTTCTGTCGGAAAATTTTCCCAAATGCTTCATAAAAACCTCCCTTCATCCCTATAAGTCCAATTTGCATAGGTCCGTTTTACGGCTGCTGCCGCGGCGCGCCGGATCTCAATAGGCACTCTCGAGGCTCCCCGAATCGGCCGTCTCGATGACCTCGCCCGACTGTGCGTTCACGTAGTCGACGCGGATCCGGTCCGCGTCATTTCCGGTATAGACGTGATACAGCGCGCCGTACATGATCAGTTCATCCGCGGCCTGCCTCTCGATCACGCCGATCTCCTCCTCCGTCACTGTCACAGTAAAGACACTGTAGTCTTCATTATACTCTATTTTCTCAATAGAGGAACCTCCGCCGGCGCCGATGATCTCGGAAATTCCCTTATCCACGGAAGTTCTGAAGTCCCGGATCAGCTCGTCGTGCTGGCTCTTCGTCATCACGATCGTAAGGCTCCCGTTCTCTTCGAGGACCACGCTCTTGTAGCCGTTCTTTTCCCTGATCCTGTCGGCCTCCTCCTGTGTCTTTACTTCCTCATAGACAGTGGGGATCACCACCGTGACGGTTTCTTCCTCCTGCGCGGCACCCGCCTCAGGCTGCGCGCCGCTCTCTTCCACGCCCGCCGCCGGATCGCTTCCGACATGCCCGGCGCTCTTTCCTTCCGATGCCGCCTGCGTTCCCTCTTCGCTTCCTGCCTGTGTCCCCTCTTCGCCTCCGGCCTGCGGACCCGCTTCGGAGACAGCCGCCGTCGATCCTTCCTCCGCCGAGGGGGATGCCGCGCATCCTGTCAGGACTGCCGCCGCCGCGATGCAGAGCAGCGCCCTTTTAAGCCGTATACTGTTATCTGTCAAAATATCGCGGAACACGCCGCTATTCCTCCTGCTCCTGTGAAGCCTCAGGTTCCTTTCCTGCTTCAAAACTGTATCCGTTCCTTCCTTCTATGTTCGCGGCGATCCCGCTGCCGGTATCTGCCGCCGCTTTATAAGTCTCTTCTGTAGCTTCCGTGTACTGCGTCCCCTCCGGGAACTCCAGGAACACGTAGCAGAATCCGTTCTCTTCACTGCTGAGCATCCCGACATAGCCGGAATTCTCCATCCCGCGCTCTTCCGGGTATGTTTCGTTGACCACGATCGAATAGATCAGGCCGCCGATTCCTTCCGTGGCGTGCATGCTGCTGTTCTCCACTATGGCCAACGCGTATCTTCCCGCCTCCGGCTCCTGAAAATAGTGATAGCTCACGCCGTCGTCCCACTCCTCGGGAGGAGTCAGGCGAAAGAACTGCGTGCAGACAGCTCCGTCTTCAAAGAACAGGTCGGTAGAAGCCCTTGCTTCTTCCTCTTCCGACTCTTCCTTCTCCGAGTCGGTCCCGAGCTCGTCCTCAGGGGCCTGTTCGGCCACCTGGTCGGAGGAGGAGGCGGCCTCCGCATTATTCTCTTTATTGTCTTTGCCGCAGCCTGACAGCATCACCGCAAGGCAAAATGCCGCCGTCACTGCGGTTACTCTAAGCCTGTGCATACGATCTCTCCACATCTCCGGCTCCGGTCTCCGCTATGACTCATATCCTACCACCGAAAGATTAAAATTTCCACCGCGGTATGTATATAGTCGGTAACATTATACCGTTTTATGGCCCCGAAATCCAGAAAGCCGCGGAGCAATCTGTCTGCTCCGCGGCTCATGCTGCCGTCCGATTTTCTTTTTTACATCTGGTTAAGTGCTTTTACATAAGGCTTGAGCATAAAATAATACCTGCGGCCTTTTTCCTTGCCATAATGCTTGAGCAGCGCGTAGCGCAGCGAATTGAGATTCTTTCTCTTGTTCTCGGCACCGAGAAGGAAAGCGGCGAATTCGCTGATATTCTCCTCGGTGAGCGCCTCCGCGGGCTCATCGCTGTGTCTGAAGATCAGGGCGCAGTAGTAGAGGAATTTTTCTTCCTTGTCCCAGTCCTTCTTTTCGATACTCAGTGCGCCGGATTTGAGAGACAGATAGACGTCCTTGCCGTTATCCCCGTAGAACTGGATCAGCTGATTGTGCAGTTCGGCGAGGTTGTCCATGCCGATGCAGTTGACGATCGCGGTGATTTCTTCCGGATCAGGAACAAACTCTTCACTCTGTTCGATGATGTCCTCATCAAAAGCCTGCTCTTCTTCCTTCTCCTGCGCCTGTCTCTTTGATCCGGCGGCATTCTCACCGGCTCCGTCTGTCAGGCTGTCCGAAGCGTTTTCTTCAGGCTCTTCCTCAGCTCCCCGGTCCGCCTCTTCTTCGGGCTCTTCGCCGGATCCGTCGGCTTCTGCGTCCTCAGTCTTCTCGAAAGCTGCGTCAGGCTCATGATCCCCGGGTTCGCTGTCCGATTCCTCTTTCTCTTCCTCATGATCCGCGGAGATCTCATCGGAATCATCATCGTCAGAGTCATCGTCATCGGAATCATCATCCGAGTCATCGTCATCGGAATCATCGTCGTCGAAGTCTCCCTCATCGGAGTCATCGTCTTCGGAATCATCTTCATCAGAGTCATCGTCGTCGGAATCGTCGTCATCGGAATCGTCGTCATCAGAGTCATCGTCGTCAGAGTCGTCCTCGTCGGCGAAGTCTCCCTCATCGGAATCGTCGTCGTCAGAGTCATCACAGGAAGCGAAATCCTCTTCAGAGGAAGCCTCTTCCTCGTCTTCTCCCGACTCATCGATAAGATCGTCTTCCTCTTCGTAATCGGGCTCCGGCTGCTCATGTGTATACTCTGCCGATTCCTCCGTGCCGTGAGGCAGCGTTTCCTCTTCGGTATACGCCTCTGCGCCGGCTGCGTCTGCTCCGGGCGTCTTCATTAATTTGTGAAGGATCGCGCTCACTTCCGCCGCGACATCTGCTCTGGCAGGTGTCCCTCTTCTGCGGCTGCCGGTACGGCTGTCCTTACCGGCAATCCTCTTTACGGAATACTCTTTTCGTCTCCAATACTTCACCGCCGCGTCGTATCCCGTGTCATTGGTCACGATGATGAATTCGTCACCCGGATTTCCTGCGATGAGAAAGCCCAGTTCCGTGCAGAGCTGGAAATCCAGGGCGTTTGTTCCCTCATAGCATTTAATAAAAGTGACTTTTCTGTCTGATTCCTTGAGCTTGATGAGACTGTCATAGCTCATATGGGGGCTGTTCTTCGTATAAAAGACGATCAGCTTCGCCATGTCCGCCGGAAGGTCCAGCAGCGGAATCCAGAAATCTCCGACATTTTCGCTGTCGATCAAATAGTGTTTCATATAAGTCTCCTGATCGGTCGGCACGCATGCATTATAACCCGAATGATCATCGACATGCAAGTATCCGTGAGGTCTTCATGGACCGCCGCGCCGCAAAAATATGTATCAAAAAAATCTGACAGTATTCAACTTATTTGTTAATAGTGCTATAATTTGTATGAAATACCGTTGGATTCATTGGGGTGGATCCGGCAGTGATTTCCGGCCGCGAATGCGGCTCCTATAATGTGTCCGGGAGGTAACAGTTTATGGCATCAAAAATTTATCAGTGTATCGAAACAATCGGCAACCGCATCATTGAGCAGAAGGAATTCCTTACCGAGCTCGACCGCGAGATCGGCGATGCGGACCACGGGATCAACATGGCCAGAGGCTTTACAGAGGCGCTGGCAGTTCTTCCCAAGGACAGCGACAATATCGGCGAAGTCCTCAAGAAGACAGGCATGACGCTCCTCTCCAAGGTCGGCGGCGCATCCGGTCCTCTTTACGGCACGGCTTACATGCAGGCCGGAAAGGTTCTTGCCGGCAAGACTTCCCTTTCCCCTGAGGACGGGAAGGCAGTCTTCGAAGCGGTGATCGCGGGCATCCAGAAGCGCGGCAAGGCCGTCAAGGGCGAGAAGACCATGCTCGACGCCATCATCCCCGCTTATGAAGCCTACACAGCTGCTTTAGACGGCGGTGCTTCCATAGGTGACGCGCTCGACGCCATGTGCAAGGCCGCGGAAGAAGGCGTGGAATTCACCAAGACGATCATCGCCACCAAGGGACGCGCGAGCTATCTGGGCGAGCGCAGTATCGGCCATCAGGATCCCGGCGCCACTTCCGCCACATATACGCTGGAGTGCATCCGTGATTTCGTAAAAGGTATTTGAGTGAGGGTTCTGAATCATGGTAGGAATTGTTATCGTATCACACAGCGCGAAGGTAGCGGAAGGGATTTATGACCTTGTCATGCAGATGGCCTCTGAGAACGATCACATCATTCCCGCCGGCGGCCTCGAAGACGGTTCTATAGGAACTGACGCTTTCAAGATCCAGGCGGCGATCGAGAGCGCGGACACCGGCGACGGCGTCGCCGTTCTTGCCGATCTGGGGAGCGGTATCATGAGCGCCGAGATGGCCATCGAGATGCTGGACGGAGACATAGAGGTGCGCATCGCCGACGCCCCTGTACTTGAGGGCGCGGTCAGCGCGGCTGTCACGTCTACGTCGGGCGCTTCTCTTGACGAAGTCATCGAGGCGGCCGAGGAAGCGAGGACGGCGTCCAAGCTCAACTGACGTCCGCTCTCTCGTGACAGTGTCATAAAAAGGTCAAAAGAGTGCATTTGCAGTATTCAATTGTGGGGAATTGATACTGACGGCATAAATGCGGAAACCAAACACTTTTTTCACAGGAGGTATCCAAATGAAGAAACTTATCAATGGGGTTGACAATGTAGTTGACGAGATGCTCCGCGGCATGGCGGCAGCGCATCCCGAGTATGTTGAGCGCGTTGAGGGCACGGACGTCATGGTCCGCACAGGCGCCAAGAAGACCGACAAGGTCGTTCTGATCTCCGGCGGCGGCTCCGGACATGAGCCCGCTCACGGCGGATATGTCGGAAAAGGTATGCTGGACGGCGCGGTAGCAGGCGCGGTCTTCACCTCTCCTACTCCCGACCAGGTCTACGAGGCCATCAAGGCAACAGAGTGCGGCAAGGGCGCTCTTCTTATCATCAAGAACTACACAGGCGATGTCATGAACTTCGAGATGGCTGCCGATATGGCTGCCGATGAAGACATCGAGGTCGAGAAAGTCATTGTCGCCGACGACGTCGCTGTTGAGAACAGCACATGGACAACCGGCCGCAGAGGCATCGCGGGCACGATCTTTGTTCACAAGATCGCGGGCGCCAAGGCTGAAGAAGGCGCGAGCCTGCAGGAAGTCAAGGCTGTAGCGGAGAAGGTCATCGCGAACGTCCGCTCCATGGGCATGGGCATCGAGCCTTGCACCGTTCCCGCAGTCGGAAAGCCCGGCTTCGAGCTGGCAGATGACGAAGTCGAGATCGGCATCGGCATCCACGGCGAGCCCGGAACGCACAAGGAGAAGATCAGCTCCGCGAACGCTACCGTAGACCAGCTGCTCGACAAGATCCTCGCGGAAGGCATCTACGGCGCAGGCGACAAGGTAGCCGTCATGGTCAACGGCATGGGCGCTACTCCTCTGAGCGAGCTCTACATCGCAAATCTGGAAGTATCCAAGGTTCTCGCTGACAAGGGCATCAAAGTTGCCAAGACACTTGTAGGCAACTTCATGACCTCTCTCGAGATGGCCGGCTTCTCCATCACGCTGCTTAAGCTCGACGACGAGCTTGAGGCTCTGCTGAACGCACCGGCTGATACGCCCGCATTCACCCAGTTCTGATCGCTCTGCTGTTTTGTACGCAGCGCGGCCGCGCAGGCCGCTCCGCCGATCTATAAGTAAAACAATGAGGCCGGCAACTTGTTTGCCGGCCTCATCTGTGATATAAATTTCTTTGCGCCATTCATCTATGTTTGAACGAAAGAATTGACTATGGACATACAATACCTGCTTTTGCTCCAGCAGCTCAGGAACTCCGCGGGCGGCTGGCTCACATCTCTGATGATGCTTGTTTCCCACCTGGCGACAGTCGGCTGCCTGGTCGTATGCGTCGTGATCTACTGGGGAATCAACAGACGGCTGGGATACTGGCTCGTCTCAAACTGTATCAGCAGTCTGTTTTTTAACAACGTGATCAAGCTGACCGTCTGCGTCTACCGGCCCTGGATCCGTTATCCGCAGCTGCAGCCGTACCAGGGTGCCATAGAAAGCGCCACCGGATATTCCTTTCCCAGCGGCCATACCCAGACCGCGACCTCGTTTTACGGTTCCATCGCGACCCGGTACGGAAAACAGAAAAAGGGACTGGCCGCGTTTTGTGTCGCAATGATCCTCCTGACGGGATTTTCCCGAAACTTTCTGGGCGTCCACACGCCGCAGGACGTTCTGTTCGCCATGGTGTTCTCAGCGATCCTTGTGTACTTCAATACCCGTCTCTTTGAGAAGATTGACAGGCATCCGTCCTTTCTGCCGAAGTTTCTTCTGTTCGGCTGCATTGCCGCCGTGCTGTGCATTCTCTATTTTGCCCTGAAATCCTATCCGATGGACTATGTGAACGGGGTGCCCATCGTCGATCCCGCCAAGATGAAGAATGACGGATATATGAGCGCAGGCGCCTGTATCGGAATCCTGACGGGGACTTACCTCGAAGTGCGCTATGTAAAGTTTGAGACGGACGGCAGCGTCCTGCAGAGGATCATTCGCGTAGCGATGGGCATTCCCGTTATCGCGCTGTTCCTGCGGGGGGTCAAGAATTCCATCTATGCCCTGATCGGCCCTGCGGCGGGACATGTGGTCGTCTTTGCCCTGATGAGTTTTTACATTATCTTTGTCTATCCCGCGCTCTTTACGGCAGTGAGGAGACGCCTTTTAAAGAAAAACGAGACCGCTGGAGATTAGAGCAGGTTTCTGACAATACCGAACACGACAAGGCCGACGCAGTAAAGAATTGCGGCGGCCTCAAATTTTGCTCCCGTTCTCTCGTTCCTGACCCATTTATACGCGCTGTACCCAATCAGAAACAGCAGGTAAGGGGCCGTAATAAACAAAAAAGCGTTTGCGCGAAGAGCCGCCCCGAAGTCCCCTTCACTGATTGCCCTGATCATTCGTGTGACGCCGCAGCCCGGGCAGTCAAGACCCGTGACCTCATGGAAAAGGCAGGGCACGGCCGCTCCCCCCGCCCTGGTCCAGACAAGATAGGCGCTCCCCGCAAGCAAAACAAGCAGCAGGAAAAGTACTTTCCTGCTGCTGTATCTGTTCTTTGCTTCTGTATTCTTCTGTGAGAGATTATTCTCCGCAGCCATTTTCACTGAAGGACTCTGTTGACTGTATCCTGCATCAGGCAGAGGGACACAAGGCCCAGTCCGAAGATGCTCAGGATGAGGAAGATCACGCCGCTGGAGCTGTTCTTCTGCGTGATAAAATCACATTTTTCCCCCATTTTGTAATTCCAGTACCATCCGTAGACGCCGCAGGTAACAAGCGTCAGAAGAAGGACAACTCCGCCGCCGGCCGCCATGGGATCCTGCGCGAGATCATTGATCTCATTGTTGATCGAATACATCCAATAGAGGGCGTAGATGCCGCAAGTTACGATTGACAGAATGATCGCGACCGGAATGCTTCTGGGCTGGACAGTCGTGTAGATGATCTCCGGCTCGACGTTTCCGCCGCTGCGGTAACCGTTTCCGGCACCTCCGTAATTCCGGGAGCCTGCGCCCTGCGCATTGCCGTCATAATACTGCTTCTGCGTTCCCGCGCCGGACTGCCCGGCATCGAACGCTGCCCCACACTCGGCGCAGAACTTATTTCCGTCCGCGTTGCCTGCTCCGCAACTGCCGCATATCTTCATGTGATCAGACCTCCTTATATGCCTCTGCGAATTTTACAATAAAATCAGCTGTCCCCTGAATGCCGAGACGGCTTGAATTGACGATCAGGTCATAGGCCCTGGAATCGCCCCACTTTGTCTCACTGTAGAAATTGTGATAGGTGCGGCGGAACTTATCCGTTTCCCGGCGCTCCTGATCTGCCTCTTCCAATGTGATCTGCTGGATATTCGCCAGCCTCTTGTTTTTCTCCGCGTCATCTCCGACCACAAAGACACGGATCACATTGGGATTTCCCCTGAGCACCGAATCGGCGCAGCGCCCGACGATCACGCAGCTCTCTCCGCTGTCCGCGATCTGCCTTATGTACTCAAATGTCTTTCTCGCCACATTGCTCTCCGGCGATTCCTCGAAGCCGCCGATCCTCCCGGAAAAAGGAAATCCGGCCGGCTTCTCATCCAGTTTCTTTACATAATTCTTATTCATGCCGCTGATCTTAGCGGTGCCTTCCACAAGTCTCTTCTTGTCATAGCACGCGATGCCCATCGCGTCTGCGACTTTTTTGGCGATGGCGTGTCCGCCGCTGCCCGACTCTCTTCCGATCGTTATGATAATCTGTTCTTTCATAGTGCTGTCCCCCATTCTTTTCTGCATGGGACCGGATGCTTCTGCATTCGGGTCGTTTCTGTTATCTGATATAAGTATACCAAACTTATACCGATTATTCATCCTTTCTGCCAAATAACCGGGCTCACGTTCGGACGCGCCGCTGCGGATTACCTCTTCTCAGCTCTCCTCCGGTTCCGATGCGAGGACTTCTCTGATCCCGCACACAGCCAGCATACTGATATATCTGGACAGCACCTCAATATCCGTCTTTCTCCCGTTCGCGAACCACTTCTGAAATACGGACACAAGTCCCGAGACGATATATTCAAGCATATACTCCTGCAGCTCACTGTCCGGAGAATCGGGGTCCAGATACAGCACCCGCATCCGCTGCTTGAGGGATGTGATGATCTTCTGCAAAAAAGAGATCTGATTTCTGTTCGTGAGAATATTCTCATAGAAATCCAGGTCGGAAGTGATCAGCCTTGCCAGCGTGTTGAAGGCCGCTACCGGGTCCTTTAACAGAGTGTCAAAATCGATCTTTCTGAGCGTTTCTTCAAACCTCTCGACGATCTCATCCTCCATCTCCTCGGCGACCATATAGACATTGCTGTAATAATTGTAAAAAGTCTTTCTGTTGATCTCGGCGGCGTCCGACAGCTCCGTGACCGTGATCTCCTCGATTGGTTTTTTCGAAAGGAGCATCGTCATCGCGCCGTGAATGGCCTTTCGCGTCTTCATCACTCTTTTGTCCACGTCTTGTCCCTCTCTCACTTCCTGAAACTGATTATAATCCTCATTTCCTGTAAATTTGTATATTATGATACAAGTTTTAGTCAGAGTGTAGTTTCTTATACAAAGTCAGGCTTTTTATTGTTGTCTCAATTATAGGTGCACTTGTATAATAATACACAATTGTTTCTTATGTCAGGACCATTTTATAATATTGACCGGAGAAGATTAATTATGAGAGATTACGTGATTTGCATCGACGCCTCGGTCGACCTCGACCGGAAATTTATTGAAGACAACCATGTGGTCATCATTCCCATGAAATATGAATTGGGAGAGACCGAGCGCCTTATGGAAAACCGACTGTCCGATCAGGAACTTCTGGACTTTTATAACGCCATGAGGGCCGGTGAGGTGACGCACACAAGCCAGATCACCCCCTACTTCTATCAGCAGGTATTTCGCAGGGAAGCTGCCAAGGGACATGATATTCTCTATCTCTCCCTTTCAAGCGGATTGAGCAGCACCTACTCTTCGGCGCTGACGGCTGCCGAAGAGATCGAAGAGGAATTCGACGGCCTGGGGATCGAAGTCGTCGACACGCTCGCCGCGACAGGCGGCATGGGGCTTCTCCTCATGATGGCGGTCAGAGCCAGAGAAAAGGGCGCGGCTCTCTCCGACAACGCGCAGGCTCTTCGCAACATGGCAGGAAAAGTCTGCCACTGGTTTCTGGTGGACGATCTCAAATATCTGCGGCGCGGCGGCCGCATCTCCGCCGCCACGGCCGTTGCCGGCGCCGTACTCAACATCAAGCCGATCCTCAAGATCTGCGATGACGGCACCCTGATCAGCGTTGCCAAAAAGAGGGGGCTCTCGAAGGCGTCCCAGTTCCTCACGGATTGTTATAAGGGAGCGGTCGACAAAAGCATTTCCGGCGATGTCATCGTCGCACACGCAGATAACCTCTCGGAAGCGGAGGCGGTCCGTGACCGCGTCCTCTCGATCAATCCCGAGGCGAATGTTCAGATCTGCGGGCTGGGCCCCGTGATCGGCGCCCACACAGGCCCGGGCATGCTGGCCGTCATCCACTGGGGAAACAGAAACTTTGTCTGAGCGGCCGGACACAGTCCCGTCTGCGCAAGTCCCATCATACACAATGAAGAGCAGCGAGATCTCCGAAAGATCTGCGCTGCTCTCTTCTTTGGTTGCTGTTCAGTCGTCAAAGTCAAAGTTTTCCGTATTCTTTTCCTTAAAGATGTGATAGACTTCTTCGACCACGTCGTCTTCGCAGGTTACAAGAGAAAGTTCCTCGTCCTCCTCCGACTCCACTTTCAAAATATCGACGGTTTCTTCATCGTCCCGGATCAGCACGACATAGCGTTCTCCCTCGTACTCGATCGTATCGAGCAGTTCGTATTCCTGCTCCTGTCCGTTCTCATCGACAAGAATAATGATATCGTCCATTGATCTCCCCCCCTTTGATCGACAATGTTCTGATTAAACTGTTTCCTTTCCCGATTGTTTGCCTGTCTTACGGCAGCCTGCCGTCCCGGCCTGCTGCCCGATTAATGATCCGATATGCTTTATTTTACCATGTTCCGCCATATTGCACACATTTTTTCTTTTACAAACACAAATTTTTGATAATAAAGCCAAATAATGTATGTATTGAAATCGATTTCATATCGTATTCTATAATGGTAACGATTAGCTTTTGCACATATTTAGAAGAGAGGGAAAAATTATGGCAAAAAACAAAGGCAATGGCGGCTCACAGGCGTTTGCAGTCGCCCAGCAGATCGGTAAGTCACTGTTTCTTCCGATCGCTGTACTCCCGCCTGCCGGTATCCTTCTGGGTATCGGAAGTTCATTTACTAACGCGACAACGATCGCAACGTATGGCCTGTCCGGCGTTCTGCACGAAGGAAGCATTCTGTACATGTTCTTCCAGCTGCTCAACGGCGCAGGCAATGCCGTGTTCGGCAATCTGGCTCTGATCTTCGCGCTGGCAGTTGCACTGGGCATGGCCAAGAAGGAAAAGGGCGTCGCCGTTCTTTCCTCGGCAATTTACTATCTGATCATGCTCACCACCATGAACGTGCTGCTTCAGATCGACGGCTCCATCCTGGCGGATGGCAGCATCGGTCCCAACGTCAAGGAAGGCGCGATCGCTACCACGCTGGGCATCCAGACTCTGCAGATGGGTGTGTTCGGCGGTATCCTTGCCGGACTTCTGGCAGCTCTTACCTGCAATAAATTCTACAAACAGGTTCTGCCTCAGTCCCTGGCGTTCTTCTCCGGCACACGTTTCGTACCGATCATGTGTATGGTATTCGGTATTCTCACAGGCTTCATCTGCTACTTCATCTGGCCTGCGATCCAGACCGGTATCTATGCGCTGGGCGATCTCGTAAATGCGGCAGGTCTCTTCGGAACCTTCATTTACGGCTGCATCGAGCGTGCGCTGATCCCCTTCGGTCTGCACCACATCTTCTACATGCCTTTCTGGCAGACAGGTGTCGGCGGATCCGTTACGATCAACGGCGAAGTGGTACAGGGTGCCCAGAATATCTTCTTCAGAATGCTGGCTGACCCCAACACCAAGGTATTTGATGAATCCGCGAAATTCCTTGCCGGTAAGTATCCCTTCATGATGGGCGGACTTCCCGGTGCGGCTCTTGCCATGTACTCCTGCGCAAGACCCGAGAAGAAGAAAGAAGCAGGCTCCCTGCTGTTCTCCGTAGCTCTTACATCCTTCCTTACCGGTGTTACAGAGCCTATCGAGTTCACATTCCTGTTCCTTGCACCCGTGCTGTTCGCGATCCACGTAGGTTTTGCAGGACTTGCATTCCTGCTCTGCGACCTGTTTGACGTCCTGATCGGTACAACATTCTCCGACGGTCTGATCGACCTGATCCTGTACGGTATCCTTCCCGGCAACGAGAAGACCCACTGGGTCCGCGTCCTTCCTCTGATCGCAATCTACTTCGTACTGTACTTCATCGTATTCCGTACCTTCATCCTCAAGAAGGATCTCAAGACTCCCGGACGTGAAGCGGACGACGAAGAAGTCAAGATGATCACTAAGGAAGAGTACCGCAAGGCGACCGGCGTCGGCGTTGCAGGCGGCAAAGCTGCAGCGGCAGACGTAGATCCCAAGTCCGCGGCAATCCTTAAGGGCATCGGCGGCCTCGACAACCTGACCGGCGATATCGACTGCTGCGCTACAAGACTTCGTCTTACCCTCAAGGATGCTTCCAAGGTTGACCAGCCTCTGCTCAAGGCAACCGGCGCTTCCGGCGTTGTTGTAAAGGGCAACGGCATCCAGGTCATCTACGGACCTTCCGTAACCATCGTCAAGTCCAACTTCGAAGAGCTCGTCGAGAAGCTCCGCAACGGCACGATTCCGCTGTCCGCAGTCCAGGATGAAGTACCTGCAGCTGCTGCACCCGCAGCCGCCGCTCCTGCCGCTCCCAAGATGAAGGACGAAGTTCTCGGTGCCTGCCTGACCGGTAAGATGCTCCTGATGAACGAAGTTGAGGATGAGGCATTTGCAGGCCGCATGCTCGGCGACGGCGTCGCGATCGAACCCACCGTAGGTGAGCTTGTTGCTCCCGCAGACGGCGAGATCACAATGGTATTTGATACCAAGCACGCTGTGGCAATGACCACGACCGACGGCGCGGAGATCCTGATGCACATCGGTATCGATACTGTTAAGCTTGAAGGCAAGAACTTCGAAGTCTTCGTCGCTGACGGCGACCAGGTCAAGAAGGGCCAGACTCTCATCAAGTTCGATATCCCTGCCATCAAGGAAGCCGGCTACAAGGTAACCACTCCTTGCATCATCACCAACTGGGAGGACTACGCTACTCTTCGTCCTCTTAAGACCGGCGATGTCAAGGTCGGTGACGACTTCATCGAGCTGCTCGGCTGATCCGTCAGGTTTCGAAGAAAACCAAATATGTAACCTCAAAAGAGGCTGCCGCAGTGATATGCTCCCTTCCAGGTAGACAAGAGAAATAATAAAAATCTTGTTCTACTTGGAAGGGGGCATCTTTTATGTCTAGGGGCAGGATTGACCCAGCAGAAAAACTGCGGACAGTACACCTCATCTT
>Ga0256404_1005335_pt1 | contig 22907 bp, 16 predicted proteins | sample RumenRJG_01DNA_FD_185990 | JGI IMG/M metagenome (GOLD analysis project Ga0256404, IMG submission 185990) | Bovine rumen microbial communities from Lethbridge, Alberta, Canada - RJG_01 | ecosystem: Host-associated > Mammals > Digestive system > Stomach > Rumen | place: Canada: Alberta | collected... | reverse complement strand
AGGCGAGCCATCGTGGCAGTAGGATTGGTCCAATAGACCCACATGGAGATGGTCATCGCGTCCATGTCGGCAATCTCGTAGGGCAGCTGCACGAAGTCGCTGGTGCCATTGAGGTTGAGCGACTTGCTGCCAGAGACGTGCTGGTCAAGATAGGAGGCCGTGGTGGCGCTGACGGCATCGAAACAATTGGACGTGGCGTCGGTCAGGGCATCATCGAACTGCCACTGGGCCACCAGACCCCGTTCGCCGGTAGGCTTGGCCTCAACGACTGCCGAGCAGTCCGACTGATTTTCCGAACGGTCGATGGCTTTCACCTTATACTCATAGGCCACTCCCTGGCGGCACGTGTTGTCAACATACTCACAGGTCGTCACTTTTCGGGCGATGGTGTTCCACTGCTCCGACCCCTTCTCGGCACGCAGCACCATGTAGCCTGCCAAATCTTCCTCAGCATTAGCAGTCCAACGCAGGCTGACGGCGGCATTGGAAGCCTCGGCCGAGAGTCCTGCGGGAGCGGCAGGTGCTTCGAGTTCACAAGCTGCATCGAGAGGCAGCAGGCGCCACATCTGCAACTCGCGCTTGGCATCGGTCGTAGCCTTGGCAGCCTGACGAATATTGGTACCGTTGGCCACCGACTTCTGCAGCAGTTCCAGACAAAGTCCCGACTCGCGGTTGCGGATGAAGTAGCAGCCCCGTCCGGCATACTCCAGATACCACTGCTCGTTGGAAGCGCAACCGGCATTGTAGCTGATGACGTTGGCCGTCGAGGTGGAGTTGTTCAGCACGTTCATGTAGCGGTTGTTCTGCACGTCGGTCATCTTGTAGAAGCTGTAGTCACCGCCGATGCGCGGATCAACCAGGCTGACGTTCCACTGCTGGGCCTTGGAGTTGCTCCATTTCATCTGACTGATGTTGGGATGGCCGTCGGCAGTGCCGTTGACAGCCACCACGCCGCACGTGGCGAAGTTCATAATCTTGTAGACTCCGGCTTCAATGGGCGACGGCGGCACATCCTCGCCATAGCATACGTCGATGACGCGTTCGGCGTTGGTCTGACCTTTCTGATAGCCCGTGCCACCGGGAATCTCCATGTTATAGGCACGCAGCGGGCCGTTGCCGTCGAAATAGACTTCCCGATCAAGCGAGAGGAAAGCGAACGTAGAGGTGTTGGCCTGACGCTCAGAGGAACCGACGAAGGCTTTCACGTCCTGCGTCTCGTCGTTGCGATAGACCGATGCCGACGTCCACTTGGCGCGGTTCTCGCCGTAGCCGATGCGCGAGCCGTGGTTGCTGATGTGGCAGAACTCACCGCGGGCACGGCTGTCGAAGCCCCACCACACGCCGGCCTGCATGCCGTACTCGGCACCCACCATAGCTTCGCCCACGTTGTGCAACTCGTCGGCATAACCATAGTTGCCGTCGGCCGCCACCTGCGAGAAGAATTTGGCATAGGTATCGAAGGAGCCCGCCAGCTGATGGGTGCAGCCCCAGTCGACGTAGGGCTTCACGGCATTATACCACGACAGGGCCTGATCACAGTTCAGCGTGTTGCCCGCCGTAATGAGGAGTCCGGGATATTTCTCCTTCAAACGACGCGAAATCTCTTTCATGTTGGCCTTGCTGCCCTGCTTCCAGTCGGTGTAGTCGGGCTCGTTGAAGGGCGACACACCTATCACGCGATGCTTCGGGTAGTATTTGTGGATATAGTCGATGTGAGCACTGATCATGGCAACCCAATGGTCCACATTCGCATTGCCGGTGGTGCCATACCAACTTTCGTCGATGCCTGCCTCCTGGTCGGAGTTCAGGATGATGTCTACGGTATCGCTCATGATATTGGTGGTCTGCATACGTTTACGGAGCGTATTGGCCTGATTGCTGGTCAGCGCTGTGTCGCCCACCAGTTTTTCGCCATAGCGGAAACTGCCACGCACCAGCGACAGGTTCTCGCGACCGATGTGGTTGATGCCCTTGCGCATGTTCTGGTCGTTGCGCCATGCCACGTCCATGCCCCAACGCACGGGCAGTTTCACACCCTCATCGCTGATGCGGAACGGCACGACGACATCGCTGTTGGGCAGCGTGGCGAGATATTGGCTCGACGACGCCCGCTCGGTCTGGGCCATTGCTGCGGCGGCAAAAAACAGACCTGCCACCATCAAGAATTTCGTTTTCATTTTCAGTCAATATTTTAGTTTGTGTCAGCGTTCTTTTCTCCTGAAATGCACCACCAGTCCTCCCACGACGGCCAGCAGCAAGACGGCCGAAGCGGCATAGGCAATGCTCTCGGTGCGCTTGATGGAGGAAGGCTTGAACGTCAGCACGACCTTATGCTCGCCAGGCTGCAGGTTCAGCGCACGCAGGACATAGTTGACGCGCCCCAGCGTGGCGGGCTTGCCGTCCACCGTGGCTGTCCAGCCGGGATAGTAGATTTCCGAGAACACCACGACGCCGCCCTTGCCTGAGCGCACGTCGTAGGCGAGCTCGTTAGGCTCGTAGGCCGTCAGTGTCACCACCGAGGCGGTGTCCTGCAACTGGGCCTCACCCAGCTGTTCCTTGAACTTCGCATCGGCCACAGCCTCGTGGCGCAGGTCAATCTTACCCACGCGGTCCAGCTCTTCGTTGGCGTTCTGCACGTAGGTCAGCTTGTCTACGAACCACGCATTGCCATAAGTGTAAGGATTCATGATGGGCACCGTCTGACCACCCTGCAGCGGCATGATGATGTATTTCATGTTGAGCATGTTCAGCACGGGATAAATCGAGTCGCCAGCCACCTGCGTCATGTCACCCTGTGCGTCCACAATGGCAGGCATCAGTTTCTGCATCTCGGGAGCGATGTGGGCTTCTATCAGTTCCTGATAACGGCGCAGCTTGGCAGCATGATAGCCACCGATGGACTTGTGATAATAGGAGGTCTCGTTCTCGTTGAACGTATTGGAAGCGAGATTCAGCACGCGGTAGTCCAACGACTTGTCTTCCAGTATCATCTTGTCGGTATTGGTCATCTCCTGCGGCAACTCGCGCACGCTCTTTTCTACGAACATCGAGTCGTTCAGGTAGCGCTTGTTCACCGTCCACATATCAATCAGGCAGAGCAGGGCAATGCCGCACACGGCATACAGCTGCGACGACTTCTGCTTGCTGCGCAGGGCCCAGAGCAACAGGGCCGTACCGATGGTCAGCACCAGGAACGAGCGCCAACAGTCGGCCGTGAAGATGCCTTCGCGCACGGCACGCAGGTTGCTGAGCAGCGGATTCAGCTGTTCCGGCGGGAACTGCGAAAGGGCTTGCATCTCCTGCGTGGAAACATAGTTGCCGAAGAACACGCCGGGCATCAGCGCAAACAGCAGGCAGAAACCAGCCGTCAGCGCATAGCTGATGAGCACCGGCTTCAAGTACTTCGAACCATTTGAACGCTGTGCAGCAGCATTTGAACCTTCAACGTGCGAAGCACCATTTGAACGCTGCGCAGCAGCACTTCCCCACCAGCCGTTGCCCAGCACCTTGCCGAGGGCCATCATGGCCAGAAGGGGAATCGTGAACTCTGCAATGACCAGAATAGAGGCAACCGTGCGGAATTTCGCATACATCGGCACGTGGTCGATAAAGAAGTCGGTGAGCCCCATGAAGTTCTTACCCCACGAGAGCATGATAGAAAGAATCGTGGCAGCAAGCAGTGCCCACTTCATGGGACCTTTCACCACCAGCAGTCCCAGCACAAACAGCATCAGCACGAAGGCGCCCACGTAGACCGGGCCGCTCGTCATGGGCTGCTCGCCCCAGTACTGTCCTATCTGCTGATACAGCGGCAGGTAGTTCGGGTCGGCTTTCTGCATGGCCTTTTCGTTGCGCGCCAGGGGCACCGAGGCGCCGCCCTTGGTATTCGGAATGAGCAGCGTCCATGTCTCGCCGATGCCGTACGACCACTGCGTAATGTAGTCGCGCTCCAGTCCGCTCGACGTCTGGTTGCCCGTGTTGGGCTTCACCAGTTCGCTCTTTCCACGCATGGTCTCCTTCGAATACTCCCACGTATGATAGAGGTTGGAAATGTTTATCAGAATACCTATGGCACCGGCAGCCAGACACACTGCCGTGGCCTTAACGACGTGCTTCCAGCCGGTGGCCTCGGCATAGCGGCTGGTCAGGCTCTGCACGATGAACGCCACCACCATCATCGCTATCGGGAACAGATAATAGTAGGTCATCTGCACGTGGTTGGCCTTCACCTCAAAGGCGGCGAAGAGCGCCGTCAGGATGAAGCCCCACAGGTACTTGCCCCTGTAGGCCAGCACGATGCCGGCAATCATCGGCGGCAGATAGGCCAGCGCCCACACCTTCCAGATGTGGCCGGCCGCAATGATGATGAAGAAATAACTGCTGAATGCCCAGACGATGCTGCCCAGCACGGCCAGTTCGCGGCGGAAGTCGAAGGCACGCATCAGGATGTAGAAGCCCAAAAGATAGGCAAAAACAAACCACACGTTCTCCGGGAGCCACAGGTGGTAGGCATCCATCACTTTCGACAGCAGGTCGGTACTCTTGTACGAGGGCGACGTCTGATAGGTAGGCATGCCGCTGAACGTGGAATTGGTCCAACGGGTGCGCTCGCCCGTCTTCTGCAGGTATTCCAATGCTTCCTGTCCGGCACCACGACCTGCCGACGTATCGTGCTGATACAGAATGCGCCCCTCCAGGTCAGCAGGCATGAAATAGGCGAAGGCGATGACCGCAAACAACACTACTGCCAACACATCTGGCAGATACTTCTTCAGTTTTTCCATAAGTTGCATATAAACGTTTATATTTGCCCACAAAGGTACAAAGAAAAGTTTAAAGTTCAAAGTCCAAGGTTCAATTTTTAGGCTGAAAGTAGTTAAAGAAGTTAAAAGGCTCCCGTTTCACGAAAAACTCTCAACACTCAACCTCGCTTCTCTCAACTTTTATTTGTATCTTTGCAGCACGATTATCCATCAGTGAAACCATTACGAATCAATTCTTGACCATTATGAAGATAGGAATCATTGTTGCTATGGAGAAGGAGCTGCGCGCGCTGCAGAAGGTTTTCGGCGACGACCCTCGGTTTGTAGTTATGCAGTGCGGCATCGGAAAGGTGAACGCGGCCATCGGCGCGGCCGAGATGATTCGCCAGCACCAGCCCGACGCCATCATCTCCAGCGGCTGCGCCGGCGGCAACGGCGACGACCTCTGCGTGCAGGATGTCGTTGCCAGTTCAGAACTTGTTTATCACGACGTCTATTGCGGACGTGCCATCGACGACAGCACGCAGTACGGCCAGGTGCAGGGCATGCCTGCCCGCTTCCCCGCCGACAAGCGGATGCTCAGCGTGGCACAAGCGCTGGCCGAAAGCCAGCCCGCCCTCTCCATCAAGACCGGCCTCATCGTCACCGGCGACTGGTTTGTAGACTCGAAGGAGAAGATGCGCGAGATCGTCGGTCACTTCCCCGAGGCACGGGCGGTCGACATGGAGTCGTGCGCCATTGCCCAGACCTGCTACACGTATCACGTGCCGTTCATCTCCTTTCGTGTCATCAGCGACATCCCCCTGCGCGACACCGATGCCTCGCAGTATCACGACTTCTGGTCGCAGGTGGCCGACCGCTCTTTCAGCGTCACCCGCACCTTCGTCGAAGCACTAGTCAGCAGTGAAGAGTGAATAGTGAATAGGGAATAGTTTATGATTACACTTGAAAACTGAGAAGCTGATTCAACTCTGACCTCTCAACTCTCAACCGCGCCGCAAGGCGCATCTCAACCCTCTCAACCGCGCGAAGCGCACCTCAACCTTCTCAACCGCGCCGCAAGGCGCATCTCAACCCTCTCAACCGCGCGAAGCGCACCTCAACCCTCTCAACCGCGCGAAGCGCACCTTAACCTTCTCAACCGCGCCGCAGGCGCATCTCAACCTTCTCAACTAAAAAAAATGCTCCAGATCCGCTGTAAGAACAACAACATCACCAAGAGTTTCCCCGAGGGAACCTCGCTCCTCGATGTCTACCAAGAGTTTGCCGACGACCTGCAGATGCAGAATCCCGTCGTGGCGGCATTAGTCAACAACACCACGCAGGGACTGAAGTTCCGGCTCTATCAGAACCGCGACGTAGAGTTCCTCGATGCCCGCGAGGGACCCGGCCACCGCGTCTACGTGCGCTCGCTCTGCTTCGTGCTCTACAAGGCCACGCAGGACCTCTTCCCCGGTTCGAAGCTCTTCATCGAGCACACCATCTCGCGCGGCTACTACTGCAACTTCAAGAAGCGCGGTAACGACGCACTGACCGAGGACGACATCCAGCATATCCGCGAGCGCATGCAGGAAATCATCAACCTCGACATGCCGTTCCGACGCAATGAAGCCACCACAGAGGAGGCCGTGCGCATCTTCGCTGAGCGGGGCTTCTCCGACAAGGTGAAGTTGCTGGAGACGAGCGGACAAATCTACTCCGATTACTATATGCTGGGCGACACGGCCGACTTTTTCTACGGACCGCTCGTGCCCTCGGCCAGCTATCTGACCGTCTGGGGACTGGAGGCCTACCACGACGGCATGCTGCTGCGCGTGCCCGACTGGAACGACCCGTCGCGACTGGCCGAGAAGGTGGACATGCCGAAGACCTACGAGATGTTTGCCGAGAAGACGCGTTGGGACATCATCATGCGACTCTCCAACGCCGGCGACGTCAACAAAGCCATCCTGAAGGGCCACGCCTCGGAACTCATCCAGGTCAGCGAGGCCCTGCAGGAGAAGAAGATTGTGCAGATAGCCGAGGAGATAGAACGCCGCTTCCACCGCGAGGAGAACCCCGTGCGCATGGTGCTCATCACGGGACCCAGCAGCTCGGGCAAGACCACGTTCTGCAAGCGACTTTCCATACAGTTGCTGGCCTGCGGACTGCGCCCCTACTCCGTCAGCACCGACGACTACTTCGTGAACCGTGTCGACACACCGCTACTGCCTAACGGTGACTACGACTTCGACAACATAGAGACCGTGGAATACAGGCTGCTGCAGGACCACCTGCAGCGCCTCATGCAGGGCGAGCGCGTCGAGGTGCCGGAGTATAATTTCACCACCGGCAAGCGCGAGTGGAACGGCAAGAAGCTGAAACTCTCCGGCGACACCGTGCTCATCATCGAGGGCATCCACGCCCTGAACCCGCTGCTGACGCAGGCCATCCCCGACTCGGCGAAGTTCAAGATCTACATCTCTGCCCTCACCAGCATCTCGCTCGACGACCACAACTGGATTCCCGTGCGCGACAACCGCCTGCTGCGTCGCATCATACGCGACTACAACAAGGGAGCCTTCACCGCCCAGCAGACCATCAGCCAGTGGCCCAACGTCTGCCAAGCCGAAGACCAGTGGATATTCCCCTATCAGGAGTCGGCCGACGTGATGTTCAACTCGGCGCTGAACATCGAGTTCGCCGTGCTGCGCCCGCATGCCGAAATCATCCTCGCCTCGGTGCCGAAGAACTGCCCCGAGTACACCGATGCTCACCGCCTGCTGAAGTTCCTCCACTACTTCATCCCCGTCAGCGACAAGGAGATACCGCCCACCAGCATCATGCGCGAGTTTGTGGGTGGCTCGAGTTTCAAGTACTGACCTCAGCCCTCCTATGCGTTTTTACGCCCTTCCACTCCCCTTTATGCCCTTTATACCCTTTATGCCCTTTTATGAATTTTTCCGACAAAACGACCGCCGCGTGAAACATCAAACTAGCGCGTGAAACATCGGGAACTTTGCCCCAATGTCTCCGAAACCGACTCCCAATCCCTCCAAAAAGGGAAGGTAATCCATCTAAAGCTATGAGTTAATATCCCTATCTCAATGAGTTGGTAGTCGTAACTCTTAGAGTTACTGATACTAAACCTATGAGTTACAGATATCAGACCATAGTTTTAGAGCCCCCTAACATAGGGGGTTGGGGGTCTCAAAAAGCTAACAGCCTGACCCACAATGTATTAGAGACTTTGCCAAATTACGGCCGTATTTGCGAAAAAAGTTTTTCTGGTCGAGAATTTTTAAATCTACAAGGGGGTTGACAGGCAAGTTTTTTTGACACTTCGCAGCAAAGAGAGGGGCGAAGGAGCCGCAAAAGGGACTTAGCGCTTACGAACGCGAAAGAGCCAGCGGGCTATCGGCTTGCCTACATCACCTGGAAGCGATAGCCCACGGAGAGTTGGATGACGCTGTTGCGCGACTTCACGACGTCGAGCTGATGAATGCGCGATAGTCCGAAGTTATAGCGGGCGTCGAGGATGACGTTCTCAAACTCGTAGCTCAAGGCGAGGGGAATCGACAAGTCAACGCTCTTATAGACGTCCTTGACATCGGTTTCGCACGGGACGGCATTACCCTGCTTGCGTGTGCCGCCGTCGAGGATCGTGATGTCCGTATACGACATTTTCTCCTTTCCGCCGAGCAGCAGGCCGAGTTGCAGGCCAGCCTTCACCGAGAAGCCTTTCGCTATGCGATAACCAAAGAGCAGGGGTACGTTGAGATAATCCAGGTCGGTATGCCAGTCGCTGTAGCCTTCAACGAACTCGCCGTCCTTGCGCTCAAAATCGGGAAAACGCGAGCCCTGCCGGCTGTATTGCAGGCCGAGACTCATGAAGAGGTCGCTGGTGACCTGATATTCGGCATCGAAGCCAACCATGAGGCCTGGCTTGATGCGCGACTTCAGGGTGTGTTCTTGCTGCATGAGGTCGACCACCACCTCGTCGTTGGTCATGTTGGCGAAGTTCACGCCGAGGCGCGGTATCAGGGAAAAACTACCTGCTGAGGGTTGTGCCAGTGTCATGAGGGAAACAGTGAGCACAGCCACGAGAATGGATAATCGTTTCATCATTTGCTTTTATTTGTTATGCGGTTTACACAAATGATAACGTCGCATTTCCGCTTTTTATTGCCACCGCACCCGTTTTTTTCCAGATTATTCTTGCTCCATGAGCTTGCGCTCGGCCAACTCGGCCCACTTCGTGCCGGGACGGCCATAGTTGGCATAGGGCCAGATGGCGATGCCGCCGCGGGGCGTGAAGATGCCGCGCACCTCCAGATACTTCGGGTCCATCAGGCGCACGAGGTCTTTCATGATAATGTTCACGCAGTCCTCGTGGAAGTCGCCGTGGTTGCGGAAAGAGAAGAGGTAGAGCTTCAGGCTCTTCGACTCCACCATGCGCTTGTCGGGGATGTAGCTGATGCGTATCTCGGCAAAGTCGGGCTGTCCGGTGATGGGGCACACCGACGTGAACTCCGGGCAGTTGAAGCGCACCCAGTAGTCGTTGTCCTGATGTTTGTTCTCAAATGTTTCCAGCACATTGGGGTTGTAGGTCTCGAGATATCCTGTCTCGCGGCCAAGGGCTTTCAAGCCCTCCGTTTTTCTGTTTTCACTCATAGTTGGGTTATTTATTTAAAGGAGTTCAAGGAGTTGCAAGGAGTTCAAGGAGTTCAAGACAATAGTCCTGTTGCTGAAGGAGAGGGGAACCGACAAGGGTAATGTCTTGAACTCCTTGCAACTCCTTGAACTCCTTAGATCATATCGAAAACACCTTCAGCACGTTGTAGCTGATGTTCTCGTCGTAGACGTCGGTCTGCTCATATCGCTTCACGAAGCGCACCACACGCACGGTGAGCGGGAGCGCCACTACCTCGTAGGCAGTCTTCAGCACCACCTGCCAGAACATCATTGCCGGCATGGCCTCCCAGGGGATGACACCTCCGAGCGCCAGGGGGAAGAAGATGAGCGAGTCAATGACCTCACCAAAGACAGAGCTGAGCACGGCACGCAGCGTGAAACGGCGACCCTGGTCGCGCACCTTCATGCGGCTCATCACATAAGCATTCACGAACGAGCCGCACAGGAAGGCCAGGAACGACGCAGCAGCAATGCGCGGCGCCAAGCCGAATACGTAGTGGAACTGCTCGTCGAACTGCCAGTAGCTGGCACCGGGAATCCAGTCGCACAGCGCACAGACGGCCACGACGAAGAAGTTCATCAGGAATCCCATCCAGATGAGCAGGCGCGTCATGCGGAATCCCCACACTTCGCTCACGCAGTCGTTGATGATGTAACTCACGGGAAATACAAGCACTCCGCCCGTCAGTGCTATGGGGCCCACTTGTATTTGTTTTGTTCCCAGCAGGTTCGATGTGATCAGGCACACGCAGAACAGAAGGCTCAGGAACAGGAAAAGCACACTAACTTTTTTGTTCATTGTTCTTGTTTTGTTAAAGGGGGTGGTCTTTCGACTTCGCAAGTACCCCTCACGCCCGTAGGCGCTGGTGAATAAAAAATGTTCGTTGCCGTAAAAGCGGGTGCAAAGGTACAAAGAAAAGTTGAATGAGCAAAGGTCAACGTGCGTTTTTTGCTTGATTGACTGTGATTTTTGTTTCTTTAACTACCTTTTTCGCTGCCTTCTGTAATCTTTTTCGTACTTTTGTCAGTTGGAACAATAAACCAGAAACTATAAACTAGAAACAAAACAAAAAACGGAAAAATGAAAAGACTGTTGACTCTCTGCCTGATCATGGTTGCCGGCGCAATGCAGCTGGCGGCACAGGGCATCTACGACATCCGAGTGAAGAACGACGCCGGCCAGGAGGTTTCGCTCAGCGACTACCGCGGCAAGGTGCTGCTCATCGTGAACACTGCCACACGCTGCGGGTTCACCCCTCAGTATGAGGAACTGGAGGTACTCTACAAGCGGTATCGCGACGAGGGACTGGAGATACTCGACTTCCCCTGCAACCAGTTCGGGCAGCAGGCACCGGGCACCATCCGCGAGATTCACGAGTTCTGCACCGCCAACTTCGACATTCAGTTTCCGCAGTTCGACAAGGTGGACGTCAACGGCCCGCAGGCCTCGCCGCTGTTCACCTTTCTGAAATCGAAGCAGCCGTTCCGCGGCTTCAACACCGCCGACCCCACAGGCAAGATGATGGATAATATGCTGCGCAAGCAGGATGCCGCTTACGACAAGAAGAGCGACATCAAGTGGAACTTCACGAAGTTCCTCGTCTCGCGCGACGGCCGCGTCATCGCACGCTACGAGCCCACCGCCACGGTGAAGGACATGGAGCTCGACATCCGCACGCAACTGTTGACAAAGTAACAATATTAATAATAACATGAAGAAAACATTCAGCATCCTGCTCATGGCAGGAGCCCTGGTCTGCGGGGCATGCTCTCAGAAGGAGCAGAAGGCAGACGCCAACGTGAACGAGAATCCCGCCTCCGAGAAGGTGGAAGTGAAGGAAGTGGAAGGCCGCAAGAACTTCGCCGACAAGACGGTGATCACACCGCTGCCCGCCATTATGATTGCCACATGGGACGCCGAGGGCACACCCGACGTGATGATGGCTGCCTGGGGTGGACAGTGCGGGCCGAAGCACATCACCTTTGAACTCTCCAAGCACAAGACGACTGACAACATCCGTCTGAAGAAGGCCTTCACCGTGAGCTTCGCTACGAAGGCCGATGTGGCTGAGAGCGACTACTTCGGCATCGTCTCGGGCAACGACGTGCCTGACAAAGTGGCTAAAGCCGGCTTCACCATCACGCCGAGTCCGAACGTCGATGCACCCATCATCAACGAATATAAGCTCACGCTGGAGTGCCGCGTGGTGACGTTCGACGAGGATGAACAGGGCGGTGCCCGCGTCGTTGGCGAAGTGGTGAACATGAGTGCCGACGAGAGCATCCTCGACGAGGAGGGCAACATCGACCTCGGCAAGCTGCAGCCCGTCGTCTTCGATTCGTCGAAGAACACCTACCGCGTCGTTGGCGAGAAGGTCGGCGATGCCTGGGGCTCGGGCAAGAAGTACCAGTAAGCCTACCCCCCTCCCTAAAGGGAAGGGGACCGTGGCACACGAGAGTAAAGGCATATGTCTGCACTCCTACACTCCTAAAAAAGAATCTATAAATAATAAAGGAAAAGAATGAAAAAACTATTCACTTTCGCACTCGCCGGCATCATCTGTCTGTCGGCTTGTGCACAGAAGTCAGTTCCGGCCAAGAAGATTGTGCCGCAGAAGGGCAAGCCCGCTGCTGCCATGACCGGCGAGGAAATCAGCTACACCGTCAGCGGCACCTGTGCTGCTGATGCGAAGATGGTGTACGTGGTCGACCCGATGAATCCACGCGCCATTGCCGACAGCGTGAAGGTTGCCGACGGCAAGTTCACCTACACGGGTAAGGCTCCCCGCAACGCCTTCATGGGTCTCACCGCAGGCATGGAGCCCACGCTGTTCATCGTCGACGGCGAGCCCGTCACCGTCGACCTCAGCACTGGCGCACTGAAAGGCTCGGCCCTGAACGAGAAGTTCGGCGGCTACATGGAGAAGATGACCACACTGGAGAAAGCCCAGCAGGCCATCATCGAGCCTTACATCCAGGCTCAGCGTGAAGGCAAGTCGCAGGAGGAACTGCAGGCGATGGTGCCTACCATCCAGGCTTCGCTCGAGCCCATCTCGCAGCAGCTCACCGAACTCTGCAAGACGGCCATTAAGGAGAATCCCGACAACATCATCCCCGCAGCCTTCATCCGCAACGTCATGTACGACTTCGAACTCGACGAACTGAAGGAACTGCTCAGCGACAAGTACGTCTATGCCAACCATCCGATGGTGGCTCCCGTGAAGAAATACTTGGAGCAAGAGGAGAAGAAGCAGGCCATCGTGGGCCAGCAGTTCATCGACATCGAGGAGAACGACGTCGACGGCAATCCGCACAAGCTCAGCGAATACGTGGGCAAGGGCAACTATGTGCTCATCGACTTCTGGGCTTCGTGGTGCGGTCCCTGCATGCAGGAGATGCCGAACGTGAAGGCCAACTACGAGAAGTACAAGGCAAAGGGCTTCAACGTCGTAGGACTCTCCTTCGACCGCGCCAAGGAGCCGTGGGTGAAGGCCATCAAGGAGAAGGAGCTCAACTGGGTGCACCTCTCCGACCTGAAGTTCTGGCAGACCATCGCCGCCTCCACCTATGGCATCAACGCCATCCCGTCGTCGCTGCTCGTCGACCCCACGGGTAAGGTCATCGCCCGCGACCTGCGCGGCGAAGCCCTCGGCAAGAAGCTCGCCGAAATCTACGGAGAGTAAAGACAAAGTAACAAAGTAACAAGGGACCACGGCGACGAAGGAGACGCTTTCGTAACGCAGTGGAGAAAGAACAAGGTAACAATGGAAGAGTTGTTACTTTGTTACTTTTTTTTGCTTCGTGGGTTTAGTAAAATACGTGTTCATGTGTATTACTGGTGTATGAACGAACGAAAAGAACTCATTCAGCAGCTGTTCCGACAGCATTACCGGCAGATGTACCGACTGGCCATCCTACTGCTGCACGACGATGCCGAGAGCAAGGACGTGGTGCACGACGTCTTTGCACAGTTGCTCAGCGACCCACGCCCCATGCGCGAGGAGTCGGCCCAGGCTTTTCTGCTCACCTGCGTACGCAACAGATGTCTCAACCTGATGCGCAACCGACAGATTCAGGAGCGCATCCAGCACCTCTATCAGCTCGACCTCGAGACCTCCGTTCTCTCCGAACGGCAACTCAGCGAAGAGGCTGAGGGACTGGCCGATGCCGTAGGCCTGCTGCAGCCTCCCGTGTGCCGCACCATCATCCTGCGACACTTCCGCGACGGCCTCACCTTCAGCGAGATAGCCCGCGAGCTGCAGGTCAGCGAGACCACCGTTTATAAGCATCTGCGCCGTGCGCTGGAATCATTACGCGAACATCTTAAAACCCCGAAGCACCCATGAACAAGACCGACCTTCTGCTCCAGATGCTGGAGCACCCACATGACTACAGTGCCGCCGAATGGCAGCAGATACTCGAGGACGACGAGTGCCGCGAGCTCTACGAGCTGATGGCGAAGACGCGCGGTGCCCTCGACGCTGCCCGCGCTTGCGAACAGCTCACCGATGAGCAAATCGATGCCGAGTGGCAGCGACTGGAAAGCGACATGCTAGAAGTGAAGCGTGAACCGTCAGACGAGCATCCTCATTCTCGTTTATCTTTCTCCATTGAACGAATCCGAAGAATTGCCGCCGTCTTCATCGCTGCCATCATGCTTTCCGGCATTGCGCTGGCAGCCATCCACATCGTGCGGCAGCAGGCAGCAGATAAGACGAAGACAACGGCTCGGGAGATGCCAACAGCGGCTTCACGTCAGCCCGTCGTGCCGGCCGACACCGTCAGGACCGATACGGCCGCTGTTGCTGAGACCGTCGTCTTCGACAATGTGCCACTCGACAGCATTGCCAAGCGCATTGCCGCCTATCACCACCTGCCGATGGAGATTGAGAACGACGAGGCCCGCCAGCTGCGTTTCTACTTCGCGTGGAACCAGAAGGACGGCCTGCAGGAAGTAGTCGAGAAGTTGAACATGTTCGAGCACGTCACGATGGTCGTCGAGAACGGAAAACTGATAGTAAGATGAAGCATCTCGTCACCATTCTCATGCTCCTTTGCTGCCTTGCCCAGGTGCAGGCGCAGAAGATTACGCGCAGCTACCGAAACGTAGCCATGCCCGAGGTGTTGCGCGACCTCAGCCAGCTGTCGCCCGACTACACGGTCAGCTTCCTCTACAACGAGCTGGAAGACTTCCGCGTGACCACCACCATCCGTCACCAGTCGCTGCCCGACGCCATTCAGCAGGTCGTGGGGTTCTACCCCATCCGCGTGGTCAGGCGTGGCGAAAGGGAGCTCTACGTGGAGTGCACCCATAAGACCGACCGCCACCTCACGGGCACCATCGTCGACGAGCAAGGGCTGCCCGTGGCCTATGCCAACGTGGCCGTGATGAATCCTGCCGACTCCACGTTGCTCAGCGGTGGCGTGTCGAACGAGAGCGGCTATTTTGCTATACCGATTGAGCAGACGGCCGTTCTGGCCCGCATCTCCTACGTGGGCTACAAGACCGTGTGGCGGCAGAGCAGCCGTGAGCACCTCGGCACCATCCGCCTGCAGCCTGAGAGCTACACCATCAACGGCGTCACGGTGGAGGGTGAGCGTCCGAAGGTGAAGCTCGACGGCAACACGCTCGTGATGAACGTCGAAGGCACGGTGATGGAGCGCCTGGGCACGGCTGAGGATGTGCTCTCGCGCGTTCCGATGATTTCGAAGAAAGGCGACGGCTTCGAGATTCTGGGCAAGGGCGTGCCGCTCATCTACGTGAACAACCGAAAGCTTTCCGACCTGCAGGAGCTGCGTAACATCCAGTCGGACTTCATCCGTTCGGTAGAGGTCATCCAGAATCCCGGAGCCCGCTACGATGCCACGGTGCAGGCGGTCATCGTCATCCGCACCAAGCGGGCAGCAGGCGAGGGCTTAGGTGTGGAACTGACATCGTGGAGCCGCAAGGGACGCGGCTATCAGAACAACGAGCGCATCAACCTGACCTATCGGAAAGGGGGCCTCGAACTCTTTGCCAACCTCTTTGGCGCTTACAACAAGAGGTGGGAGAAAGGCGAGTTCGAACAGACCGTCTTTGCCGACACGTTGTGGGTAATTACCAACAAGCAGAGGGACAAGGTTTACAATCCATTCCTCGAAGGCCGCTTCGGCTTCAACTACCAGTTTAACGATAACAATTCTTTTGGCGGCTTCTATCAGAACACCTACGACTACGTGAAGACTTGGAGCGACTATGACGATGACCTGCAAGCCAATGGCGACATCTACGACCATTTGACAAACCACAGCTTGAAACGAGCCAAGGGCATGCCGCTCCATCAGGTGAACCTTTACTTTGTAGGAAAGATGGGCAAGGCTGACATCGACTTCAATGCCGACTACACCTTCCGCCACCAGCGCAACCGCACCACACAGCAGGAGCTGAGCGAGGAGTATGAAGACCGCGACGTAACTATTGACAATCTGACTCGTAGCCGTATGTTGGCCGAGAAACTCACCGTGAGCCATCCGCTGTGGAAAGGGCAGATAGAGGCTGGCGAGGAATTCACCTATACGCAGTGGACCAACAACTTAGAGAACAAAGAGGGATACATCGCTAACAGCAACAACGAGCAGCACGAGCGAAACATAGCTCCTTTCGTGGAACTACGTCAACAGCTGGGACGATTCCAACTGCAGGCTGGCCTGCGCTACGAGCACGTAGAGTCGGAATACTATGTCGGCGGCAAGCGGCGTGATGACCAAAGTCGCACCTACGACGGTCTGTTCCCGTCGCTGGCAGTCTCCACACAGATCCCTTCCCGTGGGGAGGGGACGGGCGTGGCTCTTTCCCTGAGCTACTCCAAGCGGACCACGCGCCCCAGCTACTGGCAACTAAGTAGCGATGTCATCTACGAGAACCGCCTGAACATGCAGACGGGCAATCCCTACCTGAAACCAATCAAATACCACAATCTCAACCTAACGGCAATGTGGAAGTGGCTCTACCTAACGACCAACTTCACCAGAAGCATAGACCCAATCCTTTATACAGCCGAAAGCCTGCCCGAGGACAGCAAGGTGAACTTCGTGACTTACAAGAACTACGACCATGCTGACTGGCTTTCCATCACGCTGGGCGCACAGAAAAACGTTAAACTCGGCGGGGCCACGTGGACACCTCAATGGAACGTGATGCTGATGAAGCCGTGGTTCAAGTCGCTGTTCCTCGATGAAGAGAAGAGTTTCAACCGCCCGATGCTCGCCTTGCAGCTGGGCAACATCGTGGCATTGCCGCACGACTGGCTCTTGCAGGCTGACTTCAGCATGCACACCCACGGCTACCAGCAGAATGCCTGGTTCAATTGTACCAACGCCATGCTCTCGCTGAGTGTCAGCAAAGACTTCTTCAAGCATCGCTTGAACGTGAAGCTGACGGGCAACGACCTCTTCAACGGGGCCATCAACCGTTTCACGCTCTACAGCAACCGCATGATGTTCCAAAAGATGGAGGACAACGACTCGCGCTACGTCTCGCTGTCGCTGCGCTACCGCTTCAACGTCACCCCGTCGCGCTACCGTGGCACCGGCGCCGGCAATGCCGAGAAGAACAGACTGTAAAAAAAGTGCGTTCCGCAGCAAAGATCCTTTTACCTGCTTCATCATTACAAAACCAAAGGAAAAAGCATCTTGCGCGGAACGCCTATATTGATTTTTTACTTCGCCCTAAACGACACTGGGACGTTGTAGTGCACTCTGACCAAGTGGCCATTTTGCTTACCAGGGACCCAGCGGGGCATGCTCTTGATGAGGCGCACGGCTTCCTTGTCGCAGAGGGGAGAAAGGGCTTTCGTGACACAGACATTGCTGCGGGAGCCGTCTTTCTCGACGATAAAGCTAACTATAGTCCTACCAGACACGCATTCTTCGTCGGGATACTTTAAATTGCTCTCCAGAAAATCCTTCATGGCCACAAATCCACCAGGAAAAGAGGGCATCTGCTCAACAATTTCAAACACCTGCTCGGAATCTATAGGACGAATGGGACCAGGGCCCTCCACCAGACGTAATGGTCCTTTTGAACCCGAAGCAGCCATCTGGCGCTTCATCTCCTTTGTAAGAAAAGGGGTCACCACACCTGCCCAGCCACCATTCCTTGCCATGTGGATGTTCACGTAGCTGGTGTTGTTGACATCGCTCACCTTTTTATTATAGTGCATAGCCTGATAGTCGGCACTCACGCCGTCGCTGTAGGCCGTGAGCTGGTGCTTGCCCATGTCGAGGAAGTCGAGTTTCAGCGTGAGGTCGCGCGGCTGTCCGTTGGTGATGCCACCAATGAACCACTGCTCGCCCTTGCGTTTGGCCACGACGACGTATTCGCCGGCCTTGGCAGCCAGACAGCGCGTCTCGTCCCACGTGGTGGGCACGCTGGCGATGTAGCGCGTGCAGTCGTCATTCTGATAGTAGCGCGTGGGGTTGTCGGCCAGCATCTGCAAGCCACTCTCAAGCACCACGTAGAGCGCCATCTGGAAGCAGCGCGTGCCCATGGCAGCCGAGTTGGGACGTTCTGACCGATAGTGCTCGGGCTGCATGTTCAGCATGCCGCCAGGCGTGAAGTCGGCAGCACCCACGGCATTGCGGATGAAAGGCAGGAAAGTGGTGTTCTCAGGAACGCAACCGCCCATCTGCTCCAGACCGCGAACGCCTTCATAGGAGATGAGGTTCGGATATTCATATTCCAGTCCCGAGGGTGTGAAAGCACCGTGGAAGTCCACGATGATCTTGTATTTCGCCGCCTCGGCCACCACGCGGCGGTAGAAATCGTTCATCCACTGGTCGGCGTGGTCCATGAAGTCGATCTTCACCGCCGTGATGCCCCATTCGGCATAGGTCTTGAAGAGCGTGTCGAAGTTCTGCTCAACGGCTAGCCACGGCAGCCAGAGAATGATTTTCACCCCGATGCTGTCGCAATACTTGATGAGGTCGGGCAGCCGCAGGTCGTCGTTGCCGTGGAAGGGGTCGCGCGTGCTCTTCGCCCAGCCCTCGTCCAGCAGGATGTACCTGATGCCGTAGTGGGCAGCGAAGTCGGCAAAGTAGCAGTAGGTCTCGTAGTTGCAGCCTGCCTTGAAATTGACGTCAGGACCATAGGGAGCAGCACCGTTCCACCATTCCCACGACACCTGCCCGGGCTTTATCCACGACGTGTCGCCGAGCACGCTGCGGCGTGCCAGCTGCACGGGGACGGTCTGCTCAATGAGTCCGCGCGAGTCGGTCACCACGGCCCAGCGCCAGGGCAGTTGCTGGCCCTTGTGCAGGGCAATGTAGTCGCCCTCCTTCGTAATCTTCTCGCTGCGGTCGCCGGCGGGTTCCCACTGCTCAGGATAGTTGGGGAACACAGCCTTCACGCCCTCGGCCTCGCCACGCAGGAACATGTGGGGATAGTCGTTGACGTCGCTCTCGCCCACGAGCACCTGCTGGTCAGAGTCGTCGGCAGCCGAGAACAAGGCTGGCAGCGTGGCCAGATGTCCGCTGGCCTGCCATTCGGCGAGCGGCTTGTGCTGGTAGGGTTCCTCATACGAAGTGTTGAACGAGCCGCACGTCTGATAGTGGGCCACAAAGCCATCGGCAGGACGCATCACCACTTGCTCGCCGTCCACCTTCGTCGTGGCGTTCTTCGTCTTGGGCAACAGCCAGCGATAGGCCACGGCGTTGTCCATCACCCTGACCACGAGCGCACTGCCGTCGCGGAACGTCACGGTGGCCTCGTTGTAGCGGTTCTTGATTTCGGCCTGCTTCAGCGGCACCACGGGGCGCAGCGTCTCGGCCACGGTGTTGCGCGTCACCTTGCTCACCTTCCCCTGCTTGCTGCACGACTTGCCGTTGGCAGTCAGCGCAATATTGTCGAAGGTGAACACCCGATGGCCGTAATTCTCAATCGTCAGCGACATGCTGGCGCCAGTCTTCAGCGTGGCTGTCAGTCCGCCGGACTGTGCTGCCACTTTCACATCTTCGCCCCAGGCCGATACGACAGCCACTAAGGCGAGCAATGTCGTCAATAAGGTTTTTCTCATATTCAGGAAAGTTAAAGAAGTTAAGGTATATAAGGGAGTCAACCTTGTCACACCGCTCCCGCCACGAGCCATGCCATGTAGGCGAGGAAGAGCACGGTGAGCACGGCACCCTCCCAGCGGGCCACGGTGAGCTTCGTGTAGGAGAACAGCCACAGCAGCAGCACCGAACCGCTCATCATCGCGAAGTCGACGAGCGTGATGCCCTGCACCTGCATCGGGCAGATCAGGCCCGCAGCACCGAGGATGAGCAGGATGTTCAGCACGTTGGAGCCCAGCACGTTGCCGATGGCGATGCCGCTGTTGCCCTTGCGGGCTGCCACCACACTCGTGGCAAGCTCAGGCAGCGACGTGCCGCCGGCCACGATGGTCAGACCAATCACGGCCTCGCTCACGCCCAGCGTCTGGGCTACGCTGGTAGCACCGTCGACGAAGATGTTCGAGCCCACCACCAGGCAGGCCAGGCCCAACACCAGCAGTCCCACCGACTTCAGCACCGAATAGCCGCGCGGAGCAGCTTGTTCCTGCTCGATGGCGTGGCTACCCTTGGCGCCGCACAGCGTCACCCACATGAAGGCCAGGAAGCCCACGAAGAGCAGTGCCGCATCTACGCGCGAGAGGTCGCCGTCCATCAGAACCATCACTGTCAGCGCCACAGAAGCCAGCAGAGCCACCGGCACGTCCTTCCTTACCGTGGAAGGCAGAATGGTCATCGGAGCCACCATCGCCGCCACGCCCACGATGAGCATGGCGTTGAAGATGTTCGAGCCCACTACGTTACCCACGGCCAGGTCGGCGGTGCCTTTCAGTGCCGACACCAAGCTCACGCAGAACTCCGGTGCCGACGTGCCCAGCGCTACGATGGTCAGTCCTATCACTATCTGCGGAATCTCCATCCGCTCTGCCAGAGCCACTGCGCCGTCAGTCAGGCGGTCGGCACCCCACAAGACCAGCACTACGCCGGCCACAATCATCAGAATGTTTACAATCATAATTCTTTTTTAATGAGTAATGAGTAGTGAATAAAGAGGGTAGCTATAAGCGTCGCTTCGTCGCCGTGGTCCTCTGCTACTCTGTTACCTATTACCTTTTTTATTACCTGTTACCTGTTACCTGTTACCTATTACCTATTCCCTATTCCCTATTCCCCCTCTGCCTCACCGCCTCAAAGAGCAGGATGGCAGCACTCACCGAGACGTTCAGCGAGTCCGTGATGCCCAGCATCGGGATGCGGATGTGGGCCGAAGCAGCGCGGCGCCACTGCTGGGTGAGTCCCGTGGCCTCTGTGCCCATCACGATAGCCGTAGGGCCACGCATGTCGGTATCGTAGTAGAGCTCGGAGTCCTGCAGCTGAGCCGTGAGGATGCTGATGCCGTGTTCCTTGAGAAAGCGAATGCACTCCTCTGACGTGCAGGCCACCATCGGCATGCTGAACACCGCACCCGTAGAGGCACGGACGACGTTGGGGTTGTAGAGGTCAGTGAGCGGGTCGCACACCACCACCGCCGTTGCTCCCGCAGCGTCGGCACTGCGCAGGATGGCACCCAGGTTGCCGGGTTTCTCCACGCTCTCCAGCACCACCAACAGCGGCGACGAGCCCAACTCGATGTCCTCCAGCCGCAGCTGTCGCGTGCGCACCTCGGCAATCACTCCTTCGGTGCTGCCGCGATAGGCCATGCGCTCGTAGACTTTCGGCGAGACCTCTATCACCTGATGGCATCTACTCCCCTCCCTCACAGGGAGGGGCAGGGGGGTGGGTCTGCTCCAAAACACCGTCTGCACCTCGAAGCCTGCCGCCAGACAACGCTCCAGTTCGCGGCGTCCTTCCACGACGAAGAGGCCCGCCTCTCGGCGTTCCGACGATTTCTGCTGCAGAGCCAGCAAGCGCTTCACCTTCGGGTTTTGCGCACTCGTGATGATGTTTTCAGTCTCCATATCCACTTATTCTGCTGCAAAGGTACAAAAAAGTTTAGAGTTTTAAGTGATGAGTTATGATTATTTTTGTAACTTTGCGGCAAGAAAACAAGAATATGATTGGAACCATCGTCAACACCTGTACCATCATAGCCGGAACGCTCGTAGGAGCCTTCCTCCATCGCGGCATCAAGGAGAAATACAAGGACATGCTTTACACCGGCCTCGGCCTGGCCAGTCTGGCCATTGGTCTGAACGCCACCGTACAGAACTTGCCGAAGAGCCAGTACCCCGTGCTCTTCATCGTAGCCATCGCCGTAGGCGGTGTCCTCGGCACCTGGCTCGACATCGACGGGAGGTTTAAGAGGATTGTCAACAGAAAATCCACAACACCCACCCCCAACCCCTCCCGAGGGGAGGGGAGTCTAAATACTCTAACTACAGATAACATCACCTCTAATGCTAATCAAACTCCCCTCCCCTCGGGAGGGGCTGGGGGTGGGTATCGGGAATCCGGTTCCCTCGCCGACGGGCTCTCCACTGCCATCCTGCTCTACTGCATCGGCCCGCTGTCGATGCTCGGCCCCGTTATCTCTGCCCTGCAAGGCGACAACACGTTCCTCTTCACCAATGCCACACTCGACTTCGTCTCGGCCACCATCTTCGCCTCCACCTACGGCCTGGGCATGATACTGGCCGCCCCTGTGCTGTTCTGCTGGCAGGGCATATTCTATCTCGTGGCGAAAATTTCAAGCGAAGCCGTGAGCGACGCCCTCATGTCGGAACTCCTCATCGTTGGTGGCCTCCTCATTACTGCCTCCGGCCTCTCCCTGTTGAAGCTCAAGGACTGCAAGACCCTCAACCTCCTCCCTGCCCTACTCGTTCCCGTGCTGTGGTTCCTCGTGAAAGCCCTTTGGTAGCAATGCATGCAGTTTCATAGCTTTCGCTTTCCATAAGCTATGCACCAGTTTCGCAACTTAACTTAAATTGCTGAGCAAAATAAGTTAAATTACCGAGCAAAATAGCTCAATTTACAAGACAACCGCATAGTCCTAAGGCCCCTAAGACTAAATTACTTAATGTAATAACCTCAAAATAATGCAAACTTAGTAACTTCATCATTACCTTGGTGAAAGAGACAAAAAAAGAGGGGCAATGGGCTAGAGATTTTCCTGACTGCTAATCATACAAAGCAGACAAGGCATTTCTCTTGCCCCTTGCCTCTCACTTCTTACTCCTAAGGAGAGACTTTATTGCTCGGCGCGGTCGTCGACGTTGTCGCCCTCGGTGGGGGCGAGAGTGGCCTCGAAATCGGTGATGCCGTAGCGCACGAGGATGTCGTACCACTGCAGAAGCTTGCGGATGTCGCTGTCGTGTACGCGCTCGCGGTCGTAGTCGGGCAGCACTTCGGCGAAGAAGTCGCGCAGTTGCTGGGAGGTGGCTTTCTTATAGTTGAGCGTGCAGGGCTTCAGTTCGGCTTTCTCGCCAAGGTTCTTCAAGACCTGCC
>Ga0256404_1005333_pt1 | contig 22924 bp, 19 predicted proteins | sample RumenRJG_01DNA_FD_185990 | JGI IMG/M metagenome (GOLD analysis project Ga0256404, IMG submission 185990) | Bovine rumen microbial communities from Lethbridge, Alberta, Canada - RJG_01 | ecosystem: Host-associated > Mammals > Digestive system > Stomach > Rumen | place: Canada: Alberta | collected... | reverse complement strand
AGCTCTTTTCATCATGCCCAAAATCATGGGTTTCACTTCTAAATCAAGCCAAACACGATCAATTCATTTAATTCTCAATGAACAGCAAATTCTTAAGACAACTTATTGACATTTAATAGTTTGTCTTTCTAAAGACTCGGAAACAGGATTTCCTGTATGCATATTATATCATATCCCTAACCGCCATTCATCCCACGGCCTAAAGGCACGTGGGTTTTCTGTCGGGAACTTTATAAATCATATGGATGAATGTTGCACTAGATAATTCATATCGCCCATAAGCAATCTCCATGAATAAACTAATGACAAGATAAGGCGTGATTGTCATAAGATTGATTGTATGTGCTAAGGAAAACAAAATTCTTGATAGAACTAAACTGACACAGCGATTCTTGATTAATATAAAGATCATCATGCGAAAGATAGGACGTTATCGGATGTGTTTGAAAGATTTCTTCAACCATTTGTTGGTTAAAAGATTTTTGGAAAGAAATAGAGTATAAGTGTAGTAGTGAGAAATTCCCCTATTGCCCTTATTACGCCTCTTTCAGCGTCGTAGCATGATTTGATTCCGTACTCAAAGTACTGATAGTGGTGTGGCTTAAATTCCTGTGACATGAGTTTCTCCTTTTGCTGCACAAAAAGGACAGCCTCATGCTGTCCTTTGCATATTATGTTTTTTCCTTAAGTTTTCATGCTGAACGTTCTAGATCATAGGCACGATGTCTTTGAGAACTTCAGCAACCTTCTTCTTGCACTCATAGAGCTCCTTCAGGATACAATTGATTATCTTGAACATATCATCACTTGCCATGTTCATTCCTCCTTCAAGCATAAAAGTCACCATGAGGGTGACTTTCTATCTTTCAATCCTGTTTTCATTCTCTTCTTTTAAAACTTTTCTATACTGCTCCAATAATTTTCTTTCATCTTCGGATATTTTAACACCATCAATAGCCACAACGTCATTGTGAATGAATTTGATTTTATCTTCAATTTCTTTAGGAGGTAGTATTATCATAATTTTGTCATCTCCATCTTTTTTTCACCAATTTTTTTATTTCTTTAATTGTTGAATTAGCTTCAGCTATCGCTTCAGAACTATTATAAGCAGCATACTTGCTTATCTGTGTTTCTATTATACTATCACTTTTCTTTAATCCGCAATTATTTATTGCATCATCAAATATTTCATTTGCATATTTAGAAGTACCTATAGCATTCCAAGCCTAGTAACAGTTTCTGAATGATCAATCGCGTATTGATACTCTAAAAAATGTGTAAATTCATGTTTTAAGTATCCATACATACTGCCTTTAGGACTTAACACATCATTCTCATTTTCAATTAGTTCATGTAACATATCTTTATTCTTGAATATGTTTATATTTAGTTTTAAAGCAAGATCTAGATTCTTATTAATTCTTGCACTAGCTATCTCATTATTGGACAATTCAGTAAAACTTATTTCTGATATTCTACCTTTCAAGACTGGATACTCCTTAAGCAACTTGTGAATATCTTTGTCTAAATCAGCTTTAGTTTCATTTGAAACACCTTGACCATTAATGGTTTTTATTCCATAAGTATTTCCATTTCTTACTGCTAAAGCTCTAGAAATCTCATTGTTTTTCCACTCTACCCAGTCATTGTAGCTCATATGGTGCTGATCGTAGGAGTCAAGCCACTCGTAGTACTTCTTCTCGTCAATGTACGGAGCAGTCGAGCAGTGGCAGTTTGGATGCATAAGTGGGGTATTGACGCCAGGCATGATCTTCTTCACGCTGAACACCTTGCCGTCCATCTTCTTGTACACCTCGTACACGTTAGTGCCTCCGCTCTCTATGTTCTAGTACTCTTGGAAGCCGTTACCCTCGTACTTGCACATATAGGCATTGTTTCTCTCATTGCCATCTCCACGCGAAAGAAAGTGCTCGGTCGCAATATGAATGATATCACTTTCGATGTCTAAAAACGTCCTGTACAGGTAAATCAGCATCATGAGGAAATAGGAAGGAGGGACTAGCACTCAGCGCTGCTAGCCTTTTTATGCGTAACCTTGGCATTCAGTGTCATGATTTTTTGTTAATTATTTGGTGTATTTCATGATTTTTTATAAAAATAAGTCCTTAATATGGGCGTTTTTAGTAATTATGTTTCATTATCTGGAAATTCCTACACAAAGAAACTTAAACAGTCTTTTTCTTAAAAACACAATTCTTAACATCTTTGCTTGTGTTTGATATAATAGCTCTGTCGGTAAAAGAACATTTTTGTGGTGACCTAATTGGCACCAACAGCTTCTCTAGCCGATAATTTATAAGAAAGCGTCGCATCTGATGAGCGACAGTGGAGGAACTACAATTGAATCAATCAAAAACAAAGGAACTTGTCCTGCTTGCAATGTTTATTGCAATTGAAATCATGCTCTTTATTGTGCCATTTTTAGGATTTATTCCGATTGGGCCATTACGTGCTACAACGATGCACATTCCAGTCATCGTCGCAGCTATTGTTCTTGGTAGAAAACAAGGTGTTATTGTTGGATTTGTCTTTGGCTTACTTTCATTAGTCATTAATACAGTCCAGCCTACAGCAACATCTTTTATTTTCTCACCATTTATCTCAGGTAATATCCTATCACTCTTTGAAGCTATTCTTCCAAGAATGGCTATTGGCTATGTTGCTGGTACAATTTATCAGGCTTTGCGAAATAAGAATCAATTTATAGCCATGATTGTAAGCGCATTTCTTGGTGCTTTGACAAATACCATCCTTGTATTAGGAGGTATCTATATCCTTTTTGGCGTCAGCTATGCAAAAGCTTTAGGTAAGAGTTTTAGCGAATTATTACCTTATTTACTCGGCATTATTGCAACAAATGGCATGCTAGAAGCAATTGTTGGGACAATCATTGCCTTAGCACTCTCTAAGGTCCTTATTAATGTATATCGAAAGGAAAAGAAGTATGCCTAAAAAAATCGTTATTGGCATAACTGGCAGTATTGCAGCCTTTAAAGCAATTCAGCTCATTTCCGATTTAACAAAAACCGATTATGAACTCGAAGTCATTATGACAAAATCAGCCTGTCAGTTTGTCACCCCTCTCTCTATTCAATCTCTGACAAAAAAGAAAGTCTATGTTGATGTCTTTGATGATGATATCGGTCATATTACCCATATCGATATTGTCAAAGGCGCTAGTCTCTTTATGGTTGTTCCTGCAAGTGCCAATACAATTGCCAAACTCGCCAATGGTATTGCTGACAATATGCTTACTGCAAGCTTTTTAGCTGCAACATGTCCAAAGCTGATAGCCCCTGCCATGAATGTCAATATGTATCAAAACAGAGCCACACAGCGCAATATCAATCAACTCAAAAAAGATGGTGTTCTTTTCGTTGAACCAGACACGGGACTTCTAGCTTGTGGCGTTGTTGGAAAAGGCAAGCTAGCTGACTTTGCAACAATTAGGCTGATGATGGATTATGCCCTAAGTGAGCATCCCTTATCAGGAAAGAAAGTGCTTGTGTCTGCTGGTCCAACGCAAGAATCCCTTGATCCTGTTCGCTTTATTTCCAATCATTCGACAGGCAAGATGGGCTACGCCATTGCCAGGGCAGCATTTTTGCTTGGTGCACAGGTCAAGATTATCAGTGGTCCAGTTAACATCACCCTTCCTCTTGTAGAAATCGAGCATATCACAACAGCCAATGAAATGTATGATGCCCTTGTTAATCTTGCGCCATTTTATGACTATATTATTATGTCGGCGGCTGTTGGCGATTATCGTGCTGAGCATATTGCGGAAAACAAAATCAAGAAGAGCGATGATACCCTTACGATAACATTCAATAAAAATCGTGATATTCTTCAAGCATTAGGAGAAAACAAAAAAGACAATCAGGTCATTTGCGGCTTTGCGATGGAGACCGAGAATCTATTGGAAAATGCCAAGAAAAAGCTTATCAACAAAAATGCCGATATGATTGTTGCCAATAGCCTAACTGAACAAGGAGCCGGATTTGGAACAGATACAAATATTGTGACTTTCATCACTCGTGATGGGCATGAATCATTAAAGAAGTCTAGCAAGGAAAAATTAGGCTTTAAGATACTTATGAAATTAAAAGAAATAGAGGATGAAAAATGTTATTAGTTATTGATATTGGTAATACAAATATTACGATGGGACTTTATGATGGTAACAATCTCATCAACAATTTCCGCTTAACAACAAGATTCCAGCGTACAAGTGATGAATATGGGACATTCCTGGTATCATTTATCAATGCTTCTGGTTATGAAGCAAGTGATATATCCGCTGCTATCATTTCCTCTGTCGTTCCTAAGATCAACTATTCATTTGCCAGCTCTATTATCAAATATCTAGATGTCAAGCCACTCTTTATTGGTCCTGGTGTGAAAACAGGGATTTCCATCCATATCGATCATCCTTCATCACTTGGTGCCGATCGTCTCGTTGATGCTGCTGGTGCCTTCTATACTTATGGTGGTCCTTGTATCGTCATTGACTTTGGTACAGCTACAACCTTCGATGTAGTGACAAGCAAAGGAGAATTTATTGGCGGAGCAACTTCACCAGGCATCGGTATTACTGCTAACGCTTTAAGCTCCATGGCCGCTCAGCTACCTGAAATAGAAATTACGAAACCAGCTGTTGTGATTGGTAAAAACACAGTAACATCCATGCAAGCTGGTGTTGTCTTTGGCTATATTGGACAAACTGAATACATTATCAGAAAGATCAAGGAAGAATATGGTAACCAGGAAATGCGCGTGATATCTACTGGTGGTCTTGGCAAAATTATTGCCAACCAGACTGATCTTATTGATATTTATGATCCTGATCTTACATTTAAGGGCTTAAAGATTATCTACGATAAAAACAAAAACAAATAGAATACCTACCCTATTCTTTTAAACGAGTTATCTTTGATAGATGGCTCGTTTTCTTTATTGAAAGTGAATAAAAGATATTGAAAACAAAAACTAATCTTTATTGTTATGGATGTATTCATTTAAATCAAGATAAGATGTGGTATACTAGGGATGTCATGAAGGAGGTAAATTTCATGAAAATGAAGAAAATGCTTTTTGCTTTACTGACATTGGCAATGGTTATGCCAGTAACCAATGTTAAAGCTGATAGCGAAGCTTATCTTGTATTAGGTAAAGATCTTAATGCAAATGAAAAAGCAACAGTTCTAAAACTACTAGGTGTTGAAAATGAGAATGACTATAACGTATCCTATGTCACACATGATGAAGAAAAGAAATATCTGAGCAGCTATATCTCTGCTTCACAGATTGGTTCTCGCGCCCTTTCAAGCGTCCTTCTTGAACAGATGGATACAAATGCAGGAATCACTGTTGAAACAAAGAATATCACTTATGTAACAGAAAAAATGTATCAGAACGCATTAATAACTGCAGGTGTGAAAGACGTTAAGCTAACAGTAGCTGGTCCTTTTAAAATTTCAGGTACTGCCGCTCTTGTCGCTGCGACAAAGTCTTATGAAATCATGACTGGTAAAACTCTCAATAACAACGCTGTTGATACAGCCAACAACGAATTAAGTGTAACTTCTGATGTTGCAAAAGAAACAGGATCAAAAGATGATGCAGCTGACTTAGTAGCAGCATTAAAGCAGAATGTTGCATCCATGGGTGATGACTATACTCGTGAAAAAGGCAAGGAAGCTTTAAAAGAAATTGAAAATAAGCAGAATATCCAATTAAATGAAGATACAGAAAATAAGATTCTTGATTTAATGGATAAAATCAAAGGGATTAACCTTGATGAAGATGCCTTAAAGACACAAGCCAAGAACATCTATGAAAGTATTAAAGGCTATGCTGACATTATCAACAAAAACAAAGGCATCCTTACAACAATAGCATCAAAAGTAAAGGAATTCCTTTCAACAATCATTAATTTCTTTACTGGCAAATAGGATTTAGCTCCAAGCTAAATCCTTTTTTCATGCATAAAAAGGACCACATATGTGGTCCTCAATTAATGGAAAAAGATGACTTTAGTTCATAATGAGAGATGTGAGTTGTTCAACATTCTTTTTACCAAATTCTGGTTGTTGGTCATTGATGATAAAGCATGGAACACTCATCACATGATATTTGTCTTTAAGTTCAGTAAAGTGGTTGAGGTCATAGACATCGACATGAATATGCTTATTAAGGGATGCAAGTCTACCTGCCGCAACAACTAGGTCAGGACACATTGTGCAGCTTAAAGATACCATGATGGTCATATGGACATCTTTGTTGATGGATTCAATTGTGGATTTTAAGGATGGATCAATGGGCTGTCCACTTGAAGCCATATTATATAGAGTCAAGACAAAGGATGTAAACTCATGTCCACCTGGTGCGCCATGAAAAGTAAATCCTGCTTCTTCCCCATTAGCTTTTCGTATTTGTACATAAGGGCGTTCTTTGACTTGTCCATGTCCTTCTCTGATGATGAGTTTATCTGTTAGAGAAGACAATGCTTGCATATAAGCCTGGAGTTCTTGCGAGACTTCTCTTTCATCTAGATACATTTCAAGAGTAAGCGTTTCTGTCATCTTCTCAAAGACGGCATTGAGCTGTTGTTTCATGGCTTCATCTAGAAGTTCATTATTTAAAGCTTTTGGCTGAGGTTTTTCTTGATGGACGCTTGCACGTTTAACAGGCATGGTAGTAGAAAGACCTGTGATTTCTCGTTGTTTAGAAAGATATTTTTCCATTTCTGTTGCGGCAATTGCCCCATCACCTGTCGCTGTAACGACTTGTCTAAGTGGTTTGATACAAACATCACCGGCTGCATAAAGACCAGGCATTGTTGTTTGCTTGCTTTCATCGGTAATGACATAGCCCTGTGGATTAAGTTGAGCAATACATTTTACAAGATCTGTTGATGGGACATATCCAGCAAAGACAAAGATGCCAAAAGTATCCCCGTCACTTGCCTCATAGTTAAAGATTTCACCTGTTTTATTATTCTTATAGGTAAGTGTCCGTAACACAGAATCCCCCTTGGCAGATACGACTTCCGTATTTGTAAGAATAGTAATATGCTTATTCTCTCTTGCCTTGTCAGCTACTTCTTTTGCACAAGTAAAATCATCTTCACGTACAAGCATTGTGACATGGCTAGCGTAGCGAGTGAGGAAGACAGCTTCTTCAGCTGCCGCGAATCCTCCACCTACGACAAAGACTTCCTTGCCTGTATAGAATTCACCATCACATGTTGCACAATACGCAACACCATGGCCTTTGAATTCTTCTTCGCCCTCAAAGCCAAGCTGACGAGGATGTGCACCTGTGGCAAGAAGAATACCAAGTGCTCGCAAATCACCACGTGATGTTTTAACGACCTTCACTTCATTTGAGAAGTCAAGCTCTGTCACATCAGCTAACATGAATTCTGCGCCAAAGCTTTCTGCCTGTTTGCGCATCTTCTCTGTCAGTTCTTCCCCACTTTGGGGTGTCGCACCTGGATAGTTGACGACTTCGGCAGTGATGGTGATCTGTCCACCAAACTTTTCCTTTTCAACAACGAGCACACGATAACAAGCTCTTGCAAGATACATGGCTGCTGTTAAGCCAGCTGGACCTCCACCTATAACAATGGCATCATATAAATCTTTATCAATCATAGCGTCACCTATTAAAGTGCACCAACTAAATCAAGAGTAGGCTTTAATGTCTTTTCACCTGGTTTCCATTTAGCTGGACATACTTCATCACCATGTTCATGAACAAACTGACAAGCCTCAACCTTTCTCAATAATTCATCCGCATTTCTGCCAACATTTCCACTATTCACTTCATAAGCAACAATCTTTCCTTCAGGATTAATGATGAACGTTCCACGTTCAGCCTGTCCTGCTTCTTCAATTAAGACTTCAAAGTCACGAGCTAATGTATGTGTAGGATCAGCAAGCATTGGATATTCTAATTTTGAGATTCTCTCAGAATGGTCATGCCATGCCTTATGAACGAAATGTGTATCGCAAGAAACTGAATAGATTTCACAATTAATTGCTTTGAACTTTTCATAGTTATTTTGTAAATCTTCTAATTCTGTTGGACATACAAATGTAAAGTCAGCTGGATAGAAGAAGAAAACACTCCATTTTCCTAATAAATCTTCCTTGTTAACTGTGTGAAATGCGTTATCCTGGAACGCCTGTACGCTAAATGCGCTTACTTCTTTGTTGATTAATGACATATAAATATTCCTCCTATAATTAAATAATTCATATGAATAGAAACTGTTAAGTGATTGAAAGGTAAGGTCGTCAGCTTCTATTCATCATTTGATAAGTAAACTATTTCTCGTTTACTGTATTTGTAGTATATCGTTTTATTTTATTTTTTTATTGGATAATATCTTATAATTTTTGTATTATTTCTTTATTTTAGATTAATTGTACGTTATACTATAAAATATCTAATAAGCTTAAGGAGAATATTATGCCCACACATTCAATTAAAGATGCCAATCCACATATTAATGATTTCCATCATTTACCAATTGCCCTAGAACATGATATTGTCTATGCAAAAAGTCATCATGAACAGCTCTTACACTGGCATGATGAAGTAGAAATCATTCGTGTAAATAAAGGACATATCCATTGTCATGTCAATGAATCAGATTTTCTTCTTTCACCTGGCGAGCTTTGTTTTATCAATGTTGATCAGATGCATAAAATCTACAATACTAGCAATGAGGATAGTGATATCGATGTCATTTCCATCAAAGCAGAAATGCTGGCAAAAAATGAAGAGGTCTATGAAAAATTTATCAAACCCATCATCCACAACAAAGAATTCTCCCATGTGGAAATGGCAGGGAAGAATTCCTATGCCTTATTGATTTCTAGTATGATCAACGAGATCTATGCCATGATTGAAGAAAAGCCCTATGCCTATGAACTCGATATTATTGGCTATGTCTATATGATCTTTAGAAGGCTCTACCTGGTCTATATTACCAAGAAAGAAGAAGCTCCCTATAGCACCGATACCTCTTTGCAGCGGCGTATGTCTACCTATATCTACGAACATTATGGGGAAAAGATCACTTTGGATGATATTGCCAATGCGGCCAATGTCAGTCGCTCAAAGTGTGCTTCGCTTTTCAAAAAGTATACACAATCTACACCAATTGCCTTTTTAAACAGCTATCGCCTTGAAATGGCAAGCCGCATGCTAGCACGAGGTGAAGAGAGCCTAGCTGATATTGCTGTAATTTGCGGCTTTGGCGAACAGAGCTATTTTAGCCGTCTCTTCACAAAAGAATATGGCTGTACACCTCTTACTTACCGTAAAGAAAAACAACTCATCTAAAGAGTTGTTTTTTCATCAATAAAAAAACCTGGGATAACCCAGGTCAATCTCAAATGGAGCCACATGCCGGAATCGAACCGGCATCTTCTGCATGGCAAGCAGATGTAATAGCCGTTATACGAATGCGGCGCTATATTTAAGATGCAAACTAACAAAGTACAAGCATAATAAATGGAGCCACATGCCGGAATCGAACCGGCATCTTCTGCATGGCAAGCAGATGTAATAGCCGTTATACGAATGCGGCATTTATTGCTTGTATTGTAATAACTAATGGAGCCACATGCCGGAATCGAACCGGCATCTTCTGCATGGCAAGCAGATGTAATAGCCGTTATACGAATGCGGCGTTTCCTTAGTGCTTCCTTATAATACCATACCCATAAAATATGTCAACAAGAATGTGAAAAAAAGGTTAACTTTTTGCAGCACCACAATTGTAAAATGAAACTGGAATTAAGGAATTGGGATAAAGGGGCATGCCCCTTTATCCCAGTTCGCGCGGCCGCAGGCCCCTTATTCTAATTTTTGTATAAAAAAATGTCCATAGAAATCGTATTATTTAGTTACCACACTTTATAAGGAGATTTCTATGAACACTGTTAATATATCACAAAAAGCAAAAAATAAACACCTTAATTTTTCTCATTATGAATTCATCATCAATTCTTTGATTCAGTTCAATGCTTCCCATCCTGGTAAGCGTAACATTGGCAAGACTCAATTCATTAGAGAATTAGCTTCTACTGTAGGCACTACCGTCTCTAATGTCTATTCGATCATTAAGGATGCCACTATAACTATCAAAGATACTCATCTTAAAATTCATTATGAACTTTCTGCCATGGCTGCATTTGAAAAGAGATCCAAGAATCATAAGATTCCAAATAACTCTAAATTTGAAAAATCAAAAGAGTTCATATCTCTTGTCGAACAGGAAGTAAAATCAAATAGATTGTCCTCTATTGATGAGACCATTAACTATTTAAGGATTCATCAGCCAGACAAAATAAAGAATATGATGACTGTGTCTACTAAAACTTTTTACAACTATGTACATCAGGGAAAAACATCCATCAAGCCTATTGATCTTCCTCGCATGGTCAGAAGAAAGACAAAAAAGAACTGGAAGTCATACATTCCAAAAAGACAGAAAGGCACTTCCATTACCGAAAGGCCTGAATATATCAAGGACAGAGAAGAATTCGGACATTGGGAAGGTGACCTTGTCACTGGACCTAGAGATGGACAGAATGGTGCATATCTTACTCTCATTGAAAGAAAGACACGCTTCTACTATATGATTCCTATCTCTGCTAAATCTTCAAAGCAGGTCTATATGCAGATCAACAAGCTTCATAAGTTTTATGGTGATAGCTTCAAGGATATTTTTAAATCAATTACCTTTGATAACGGCAGTGAGTTTTCTAGATGGAAGGATATAGAAAAGAAACCAAAATCAAAAGAGAAAAGAACCAATGTCTATTTTGGCAGACCATATCATTCATGCGATAGAGCATCAAATGAAAACTGCAACGGACTCATAAGATATTTCATAAAGAAAGGAACTGATATCAACACAATTGATAAGGATACAACTATTGATATAAACAATAAAATAAACCAGAAGAAAAGGAAGATACTTGGATACCTTCCTTCAGAAGAATTGTTTCTTAATGAATTAGCTAAACTTAATGTAACTGGTAATACTATTTTCTACAAAAACTAACTTATCTTCTTATTTCCAGTTTCTGCTTGCAATTCGGGAAAAAATACAATACATATCTTCACTTTTTGCGATATTTAAGCCATTTTTTAGACTTTAAAAAAATTAAAAAAACATTTTTTTAAAAGACCCACAAACCTCATGTTAGTAAAAATCAAACTTCATAAGCACCACTCATTCTATATCGTTTAGCGACACATCCACCAAAGTTGCAATCTGGTCTCTACGACCATAAATAACTGCTGTTATCCATACTGACTTCTTGTCCTCGTCAATCAGATAATATACAAGAAAATTCTTAAATGGCATTTTGTGGATTCCATTTGTATGCCACGGTTCTTCCTCTGTAAGAGGGTAGCGTGACGGCATAGAATCCAACTTTGCAATTTCACTTTGCAGAGCGTCTGCCCATTTGCGTGCCGTTTCCGGTACAGACAGCACTTTGGAAATATACTGCACGATTGCTTCAATTTGCACAATTGCCTGTGAGGTCAGCTTCACTTCATATCGCATACTTACATACCCTTACGAATTTTTTCAAAAGCCTCATCAGCAGAAATTCCTTCTCCTGTCTTTGCCTGATGATACCCTTTTTCCATCATTGCATTAAACTCTGCGTCCGTCATATTGTCCCTTGTAGGCAAGTTCGGAACTGTTAGTGAATATGGAACACCGCCTGTCATAATGATTTGTCTGTATAAAGTATCAATTAAAACTGAAACAGGTAATCCTATCTTTTCTAATACTGCCTCCGCCTGTCGCTTAATTTCAGGCTGTACACGAGCCGTTACATTTGCACTTTTTGTTGCCATAATTAGCACCATCCTTCCTATTACAAATTATGTCATATTGTATTGCTAATCGCAATACAATATGTGAATATCTAACAAGTATAAGAAATTTGTCTATACTCACAACTTAGTAACTTCTTGTATACCTGACACATGATGCATTACTTAATACTGATAGTGAGAAAGGCTTTAATGCATTAGATACAGAAATACAAGTATAGAACGAGAAGATAAGCCCTGAAGAAAAGAACCACCAACTACACTGATCAAACATAATAATCTGCAATGTTAAAAATAGTATTACTGAGATATATCATTAAATAACTAAAAAAGAGATGCTCTTATTCCTAAATGAACAAGAGTATAGATTTAACCATATCAAGGAATACTTACAGAGATCATTTCCTGTCAGTTATGGGCAGATAGTATAATCCTGACTATTTCTGCTTCACACTTTTCTAAAAGCGTTGCCTGTTGATTATGGGTATTCAAGAAACACTTTAGTTTTCTCTTTGATTTATATACTGAGGCACACTTATATGAATGACTTCATCCGCGCATTTGATGAGTTCAGGAGCAGCATTCTCTACAGCACAGCTATAGTCTGCCTCTTCAAACATTTCGATATCATTCTTTCCATCACCAAAAACAACCACTTCATCACATTGTAGCTTCTGTTTTAAATATTTAATTGCATTGGCCTTAGAAGCATCAGGTGACATGATTTCTAACCACCAGTCATGAGAATACATTTCTTGATCAAAAACAGCATAATAGTCTTCCTTAAACAAATCATAGAGAGGCTTTAATTTATCATAATCATCAATCAATAATAAATAGAAGATATCCCCCTCATAGAGATCTTCATAAGTATTCACAGGATGATTTCTAGGATCATCTAAATGATCATCCACAAAAGCTTTTACTCCTGCACTCATCTTATCCTTAACATAAGAGAAGTAAGTCTTCTTTCCTATTTGAGAATATACAATAGGTGAGATATCATAATCCTTTACAGTATCTAATATAGAATCTCCTAAATAGTTTCCTAGGATCATATCTCCTTTAGGTGATAATATAAATGTCCCATTCTGGACAATGACTGGAAGCTTAAAGTGAATATCACCTATTACCTGTTTTGCGGTAATAAGAGAACGTGCAGTCGCATAGGTGATATTTACATCTTCATCTATGAGCTGATTAATGAGTTTTAGATTTTCTGGTTTTATTGATTTATCAGGTTCAAGCAATGTCCCATCTAGATCTGTTACATAGAGTGTCTTCATAATTTCCTCCTATATAAAAACATCATGATACCATTTTACCATGATGTTTAAGAAAAAGTTATTTTTCAAAGTATTCTGCGACTTTTTGCAAGTTCTCAATAATTGGAAGATGCTGTGGACATGCCGCTTCACACTGCCCACATCCAATACATTCACTCGCTTTACCAAATGTATGTGTCAAACGTGTATAGTATTCTCCTTGAGGTCTCCATGATTTAGTCGCTACTTCCTGTTTATCAGCATTATAGAGTGAGAAGTATTTAGGAATCGCAATATGCATTGGACATCCTTCTGTACAATAAGAACAGCCAGTACAAGGAATTTCAATACTACTATTAATAATATCAACAGCCTTCTTAATCAGTGTCTGTTCTTCCTCATTTAAAGGCTTAAAGTCTTCCATATAACCTGTATTATCTAATAGCTGTTCCATATTACTCATACCAGATAAGACAACCTGGACATTATCTAAACTTGCCGCAAAACGAATCGCCCAAGATGGAATAGACATATCTGGATGATAAGATTTGAATGTTTCTTCTACTTCATCAGGTACATTTGCGAGAGTACCACCCTTCACTGGTTCCATTACAAATACAGGAACATGATGTCTTACTGCCGTTTCATAACATTTACGAGACTGTACGCCTTCACTTTCCCAATCTAGATAATTCAACTGAAGCTGTACAAATTCTACTTCTGGATGTTCAGATAAGACACGCTCTAATAAATCTGCATTGTCATGGAAAGAGAAACCAATATGTTTTACTAATCCTTTTTCTTTCTTATCTTTCAACCATGTGAAACAGTCTAACTCTGTATATTTCTTATAATGATCTGTTCCTACATCATGTAAGAGATAATAATCAAAGTATTCTGCACCTGTTTTTCTTAACTGTTCATTAAAGATTCTATCCCTATCTTCTTTTGTTTCAATAAAGCCTGCATGAAGCTTATCAGCTAGTGTAAAAGAATCTCTTGGATGTCTTTCTACTAAAGCTGTCTTAGTCGCTTCCTCACTCTTAAAGGCACAATACATCCAGGCTGTATCAAAATAAGTAAATCCTTTTTCTAGAAATGTATCCACCATTCTTTTAGTTTCTTCAATATCAATGCTGCCTGCATCATTTTGATCTAGTAATGGTAGACGCATTAAACCAAATCCTAATTTCTTCATATACATATCCTCCCTACATTCATTTTAACCCTAAAGTAAGGTTTAAGGGCAAGAAAAAAAGAGCTGTAACGCTCAAGATAGTAATAAATACTACCTATTCATTACAGTCCCTTTTGATTTTTTCATAATCATTTGAATAAGTGTAGGAATAAAGAATTCTATGATGAATGCTGCCATAAAGAATAATAATATCAGCATTTTAGTTACAGGTATAATCAAACTATATATATGTATCCTTATAACAAACTCTATAAAGACTTCTAGTAATACTACTCCCAAAACAGCTAACATAAGAGAATTCTTGATATAGGTAAGATTAAAACTGTTATTTATTCTCTTAGTAGTAAAACCTAAGTTATAAAGAAAATCTCTTGTCTGTTTTTCCTCTTTAAGAATCAGATACTTGAGATAGAAATAGAATCCATACAACAATATAAATACTATAATCATGAATTGTATTAATACTTTTTTATTGTTGGAAAGAATCTTATTGATTGCACTATTATCTACAAAAGCACCTTCTACATTAAAACCTAGTTTTTCTAGTTGTTTTGTGACTTGATCAATATTCTTCAAACTATCTACTCTTACAGTATAAGCACCTGGTTTCCAAGGTGTTTCTACAACGACCTGATCCACATCACTCATTGTATAAGTAGAAGGTAATGATCCTTCATAATATGTATAATCCATTCCTTCTTCACCAGGCACACCATATAATACTTTTGATTGTGTTGCATGATATGTCTTTCTATATTGATTTACAACACTTCGTGGGACATAGATACTGCCAGTACCATTATATGAATTTGAACTTATTTCTGTTCCTTCTTTTAGTATACCTCTTACAGGTAATTCTACCTCTACGAGATCCACAAGGACAGTATTAACATCCACATAGTCACTACCTTCTAAATCAATACCTGTCTGTGTAATACCTGATGCATCATACATAGGAATAGGTAAATAGAACTTTAATTTAAGATCATCCATATTGATTGAATCAACTGAAATATCCTGATTAGATAATAACTGATTACTTATATATACACCTTTATTATCATTATGCTTTACAGTTAAATTTGTATAATCATCTTCATTATTATATACCTGCATACTCACTAGATTTATTGTTTGATTACATTTCTTTCCTGTAAGTTTTGCTTCTTGATATTTCAATTGAGTTTCAGTATCTAATCCAAGTATCATAACATCATCGTATTCTTTTTCATAACGCCATTTAACACTCTCAATATTCTTTACAGATTTAATCTTTTTATAATCTGATTGTGTCATAGGAAATTCTGAACCATTATATGAATAATAGTCATTACTCATCTTTTCCTTATATACAGTTAAATCTCTCGAAGCAATCGTATTGATTTTTTGTTCATAAGATGCATTATAATGTCCATAAACATTATAGCTATATGCACATATAATCATTGTGAAAGCAACAAGTATATTCATTACTATTCTAAACGTACGATGAGAAAAACGTAGATTAAATAATTTATGATTATGTGGTATCTGTGATATAAGAGATGTTTCCCTTTGATTCTCTTTTTCTAGAATAAGTGTTTGATCAACCTTATAGAGTACATCTGCTTCTTCAATCATCCTTTGATCATGAGTTGCCACAATCACATAATGTCCCTCTTCAGCATACTCTTTTAGATACTTAATCATTTCTATCGCATAGGATGCATCCAAAGCGGCTGTAGGCTCATCAAGTATCAATATTTCTGGCTGACTCATAATAGCTAAACAGATAGCGACTCTTGTCTTTTCACCACCTGATAAGTTTCTAGGATATTTTTTCTTTAGAGAAGCTATACCAAACTTTTCTTCATATGTATCATTTCTTTGATAACCTAATTTAACTAATTGTTTAATATGTTCCTCTATAGTCATTCCTTCAATAAACAAAGGAATCTGAGGTACATTGACCATATGATCATAAATGAACTGTTGTCTACTATCTTGATCTTGTTCATCTATTCTCTGTCCTTCATAGATATATTCACACTCATATGCGAATTGAAAGGCTTTTAAGAAAGTAGACTTACCAGAACCACTCTTTCCCCTAATAATAGTCAATACACCTGGAGAAGTATGAAATGATGCATTGTTTAAGATTACTTTATCACCAAATGATATATTTAAATTTTTGATTTCAATCATCTTAATGCACCTCACTTCTTAATTCATCCACTATATTCAGTTTATTAATGAATTTGTTTTGAAGAACCATTCGTTCTATCAATAAGATAGCTATGAATAAAACTGTCATACTAGAAAGTGTTATTATATCAAAAGTACCTAGTATACAAGACATGACAACAGAAATAAGGGTAGAACTCACTACAACTATAGATATACTTCCCAATGTTTCTATCATAGATATTCTTTGTAAATCCTTTTTTAATAATCCTGATATCAAAAGAAGTACAAGTTCTTTTTTTCTTTGCATAAGAAGATGAGATGCCAATACAATATCAATAAGTACACTAATAAGTAGAATCACACCCGCAAATGTAAACATCATATTCTTATAGTAAGAATCAAGACTATTCATAGCCTCTCTATCAGTGAATGAATCATTAATTCTATATCCCTTTGATTCATAATAGTCTATCAATTCATTCAATTCGTTATAGGTATTAGTCTTAATGATATAACCTATATAACGTGGTGTACATCCTGATTGTTTATAGATATCCTGAAGAATTGCATACGGAACATAAATATATCTCTGACTCTTTGATACATAATGAACCTTTTTATTATTTCTAAATACACCATTGATATCAAATATATGAGTTGTCTGATGCATTCCTTTTTGATCAGTGATATAAAGATCTAAATTCACTCTATTATCAGATAATCCCTGATTCAACAGATAATAACTCTCATTATCCATATAGATTCCTGTCTTTGTTTCTTGAATATTTCTATCTATATATTTAGAAAGATCATCATCCTTGAAATAAGGCACAAGATAGACATCTTCTCCTTCTATTTGTGTATATATTTTATATAGAGGAAACGTATTCTTGTCATCTATTTTTATGAAATGAGAATAATCTTGATCCACATAACTATGCTTATCTTTGGTAATAATAGCCTTATTTTCAAATTGTCCTATCAACATCTGCATTCCTTGATCCTTTGAATGATGAATAATACCAAGAATCATCTGTCCAGATACAAGAGACAAAATAAATACCATCATCATCAAAACATACATGAACCTATAATGTTTCACATGGTCCTTTACATACTCTTTATAGAACTTATGATCAACCTGAGAAACAACACCTTCTCCACATTGATCATCTGATATCATTGAAGAATTTACATTCAATTGGCTATTTTCTAAAGTATAGACAACATCTGCATACTTCATACTTTCTTCTGAATGAGAAGCTAGAACTATTGTCATATGTGTACTTAGCTCTTTTAAGATATTGTATATTTCTATTTCATTTTCATAATCCAATGAAGCTGTTGGTTCATCTAATATAAGTACTTGTGGATTACTTACAAGCGCTGTTGCGATAGAAAGCCTTTGTCTTTCCCCTAAAGATAGCGTCATGACATTCTGATCCAAAGTCACATCAAGATGCATCTTATCAAGATAATCCTGTATATCATTATCAGATAAGTGTTTATTGTGAATATGTGCAAAATACTGTAATGTGCCTTTGACATCTAGATGAGCCAATAAGTCATTTTCCTGTAATACATAGCTGATACATTCTTTTCTGATATTATTTCTATCTTTTTCTCCTATGAGACGATGATCATAATAGTATTGATACTTGCTTTTTGTATCCATAAGCGAAATACAATAGAGAAGAGCTGTCTTACCTGAACCACTCTTCCCTCTTATAAGAGTAATAGAATGTGCAGGAATAGAAATAGAGGCATGATCAAGAATAACCCTATCATATTCTATACAAATGTCCTTTAATTCAATCATATTATCATTCCCTTCTAATAAAAGCTTCTAGCAGAGCTAGAAGCCTTATTATTTCGTATAACACGAACCCCATTTATTAGTATTTCCATTTATTTCCCAATAATATGTACTGTATCCTGTTCTAGTAACACTATTATAATCTGTACTAGAAAAACTTACTCTCTGTGAACATTTATAAACACTACCAGATTTAGATGTCTGAGGTTTGCCTGACTTAGAAGCATATCCGCCTCTTCCAGAATATCCAATATTAAATGGATTACTTATCTTCCATCTTGTTGTTTCATGTGTATAATAAGTTGCTGTTACACTTGCACTCGTACCTGCACATGTCGTACGAAGAGTCTTATTCAAAGATGCTGCGTATACATTTTTAACACTAATAATTCCAAACAAAAAACAAATAATAAATACAATTTTTTTCTTCATGATTCTTTTTTCCTTTCTTTATAGTTTATAATAATCGATTAATTTTATTTCAGTATACTATGCCACAATACGCATGTAAAGGCTTTCATTAAAAATGAAATTTATATTTTATCAATTATAGTCAAACACAAAAAGGCGGCTGTAATGAGTAAGTTTCATAAAAAGCAAAAAAGCAGACCGAGATCTACCTGGTCATCAGCTAGAAGTAGATAAGGTAACAATAGATACAAGAGGCATATATGAAATACGTAAAGCTATTAAACCACCACTGTGATGGTTTTCTCTTCAAATCAACATGCACAAAATCAAAAATTAGAACAAGTGTAATCTACCGCAAGGAACTTGATGAATTTCATATAGAAAAAAGAGCTGTAACGCTCTAGGTAGTAGTAAATACTATCTATTCGTTACAGCTTCTTAGTGAGTCTGACCTTCAGCAGTCTTGATATCTTCCTGGTTTTCACCAATAGCTTTAACAGCTGCTTCAATACCAGTCACAATCTGTTCAAGACTTAATGATGGAGCAATTGGCTTACGATTAATAACCTGGCTAGTGATGAATGGAACATGCATGAATCCACCACGAATATCTGGATATTTATTTGCAAGTGTATAAAGTACACCATACATTAAATGGTTACATACATAAGTACCAGCAGTATTAGAAACACTTGCAGGAACACCTGCTTTACGAATTTCTTCAACCATTGCCTTAATTGGTAATGTAGCGAAATAAGCAGTTTCTCCATCTTCGAATACCGGACCATCTAAAGGCTGATTTCCTTCATTATCAGGAATACGTGCATCATTGATATTGATTGCGACACGTTCTGGAGTTAAATCAAAACGTCCCCCAGCCTGTCCAATACATAATACAGCATCTGGTTTTTCTTTTTCGATTGCAGCAGCTACTGTATCGATAGATTTGTAGAATACTGTAGGAACCATAAGTTTTACAACTTCTACATCTTCTACCTGATCAGAAACTCTTTTAACAGCTTCCCAGGCAGGATTGATTGGTTCGCCACCAAATGGGTCGAAACCAGTTAATAATAATTTCATTTAAAAGCCTCCTTAGAATGCTAAGACATACATTAAGATGATATGAATTACTAACATAATTAATGCAACTGGAACCTGAGTCATAATAATTCTGTATTTATTCTTAGTTTCCAGCAATGCAGCAGGCATGATATTGAAGTTTGCAGCCATAGGAGTCATTAATGTACCACAGTAACCTGCAGTTAAACCTAAAGCACCAACAACAAGAGCATTTGCACCCTGTGCAATTAAGAATGGATAACCGATACCTACTGTAATAACAGCGAAAGCAGCGAAACCATTACCCATGATCATTGTAAATAATGCCATACCTACACAATAGAAGATAACTGCAATTAAATGATTTCCTTCAGGGATAAGTGCACCTACGCCAGCAGCGATAACAGCACCTACACCAGCTGCAGTAAATAATGAACCTAATGCAGATAATACCTGAGGTAAGATACCTGTAGAACCAACATTATCATTTAATCTAACACCATCTTTGAGAGGTGTAGATAGTTTTGGTTTAAAGATAATATATGCAACGATTAATGCAGCAGCAGCACTAATACCAATCGCATTGTTTGCACCAAGATTTGGTAAGAAAGTTGCAACTAATACGGCAACAAGAGCTAAGCATACTGGTGGGATAAATGACTTATATCCATATTTATCTGCATTATCACGAGTTTCCTTAGCAGTTGGGATATGTCTTGCAGCTGGTTTTACTAAACCTAAACCACTTAATACAGCAAGAAGAACAACGATTAAACCAGTAATCCAAGTTGGAATATATGGTCCAACCATAAATGTAACAGCAATTAAGAACCAGAAAATAGCAGTAGTTACTGGCTTTTCACAGTCTTTATTAGTTAAGGCATTAAACCCTGTTGCGGCAAAGATTGCACCAATTACGCAGTAGAATACTTCTGCAATAATAGTGGCTGTATTCCATTCAATTTGTAACATTGTTATTTGCCTCCTTTTCCATATTTCTTATTAAGTTTCTTATCGAACCATAAAGCATAAGCTCCACCAACAAAAACAGAAATAACTGCAATTGGAACAGACCATAATGCAATCTGGTTAGCAGTAACAACCTGGTTAACACCTTGTGACTTAAATAATTCGTTTAAAGTTGAAACAATAAGTAATGTTCCTGAAGCACCCATGAAACAGTTCTGAGCAAAGAAGTTACCATAGTTTTCAGAAGCTGCAGCCATACCTTTGATCTGATCTTCTGTATCTTCATCAATATCACCATATTTCGCAATCGCAGCAGCCTGAGCCATTGGATTGATTAATGGACGAATGAACTGTGGATGGCCACCAATTCTTAATGAGAATGCAGACGCAACAGTACGAACGCCTTCCCAGATCACTAATAAGCGACCTGTAGTAGCATTCTTAATACCCTTAATCAAGTCTACCGCTTTATCACGTAAACCCATACGTTCACATAGACCTACAACTGGTAAAGTTAAAATAAATAAAGTTGCTGTGCGGTTAGTTAAAAAGGCTGTACCTAGTGTATTTAAAATGTCCATGATAGACATACCACTGATTAAACCTGTTACTAAACCAGCAACAACAACTGTTGCAAGAGTATCGAATTTCATTACGAACCCAATAACGACAATTACGATACCGATAAGTTTAATAGCATCATTCATATGTTTTTCCTCTTCCTTCGTAAAATTATGAAATAATTATACCAATAAATGTCGCTATATGCAAACTGATAAAGACAATATTTCATTAAAATACAAATTCCTCAATTGTAAAATGAAACTGGAATTAAGGAATTGGGATAAAGGGGCATGCCCCTTTATCCCAATTGACGCGGTCGCAGGCCACTATTCTCAATTTTTGTAAAAAAAGTCCATAGAAATCGTATTATATAGTTACCACACTTTATAAGGAGATTTCTATGAACAGCATTAATATATCACAAAAAGCCAAAAATAAACACCTTAATTTTTCTCATTATGAATTCATCATCAATTCTTTGATTCAGTTCAATGCTTCCCATCCTGGTAAGCGTAACATTGGCAAGACTCAATTCATTAGAGAATTAGCTTCTACTGTAGGCACTACCGTCTCTAATGTCTATTCGATCATTAAGGATGCCACTATAACTATCAAAGATACTCATCTTAAAATTCATTATGAACTTTCTGCCATGGCTGCATTTGAAAAGAGATCCAAGAATCATAAGATTCCAAATAACTCTAAATTTGAAAAATCAAAAGAGTTCATATCTCTTGTCGAACAGGAAGTAAAATCAAATAGATTGTCCTCTATTGATGAGACCATTAACTATTTAAGGATTCATCAGCCAGACAAAATAAAGAATATGATGACTGTGTCTACTAAAACTTTTTACAACTATGTACATCAGGGAAAAACATCCATCAAGCCTATTGATCTTCCTCGCATGGTCAGAAGAAAGACAAAAAAGAACTGGAAGTCATACATTCCAAAAAGACAGAAAGGCACTTCCATTACCGAAAGGCCTGAATATATCAAGGACAGAGAAGAATTCGGACATTGGGAAGGTGACCTTGTCACTGGACCTAGAGATGGACAGAATGGTGCATATCTTACTCTCATTGAAAGAAAGACACGCTTCTACTATATGATTCCTATCTCTGCTAAATCTTCAAAGCAGGTCTATATGCAGATCAACAAGCTTCATAAGTTTTATGGTGATAGCTTCAAGGATATTTTTAAATCAATTACCTTTGATAACGGCAGTGAGTTTTCTAGATGGAAGGATATAGAAAAGAAACCAAAATCAAAAGAGAAAAGAACCAATGTCTATTTTGGCAGACCATATCATTCATGCGATAGAGCATCAAATGAAAACTGCAACGGACTCATAAGATATTTCATAAAGAAAGGAACTGATATCAACACAATTGATAAGGATACAACTATTGATATAAACAATAAAATAAACCAGAAGAAAAGGAAGATACTTGGATACCTTCCTTCAGAAGAATTGTTTCTTAATGAATTAGCTAAACTTAATGTAACTGGTAATACTATTTTCTACAAAAACTAATTTATCTTCTTATTTCCAGTTTCTGCTTGCAATTCGGG
>Ga0256404_1005331_pt1 | contig 22937 bp, 15 predicted proteins | sample RumenRJG_01DNA_FD_185990 | JGI IMG/M metagenome (GOLD analysis project Ga0256404, IMG submission 185990) | Bovine rumen microbial communities from Lethbridge, Alberta, Canada - RJG_01 | ecosystem: Host-associated > Mammals > Digestive system > Stomach > Rumen | place: Canada: Alberta | collected... | reverse complement strand
GGCAAGCGCCTGCGGCGGCCTTGACTGAAAGTTCGGCTACCACTCGAGTTTGCCTATCTTGTAATCAATCGGGCAGTATGAACAAAAATAACGGCTCAAAACTGTAAACAAAAATCAGGACGGGTCACCACGCTGGAGAGCCTTGCACTTGGGATTGGTTCGTGCGGCAAAAGCATTCGGACTGATATTCGCTCATTGGTTGCAGTATTACAAAATAACTGGCCCATCATACTGACGAAAGAATCTATATTATCGAAGGCCCAAATCCTGAAAAAAGTAAGATGACGGGGGTGGGCGGGCAAAGATTCTGAAACAAGTTCAGGATGACGTGATGGGAACGTTTGCGATGACGGGGTGGAGCGTTCTGGACGACCAAGTTCGCGATTACAGCGTTGGTCGGTAAATGATTATGTAGTTGGTCGTATAGAATGTTGAGGGTTGTTCGTTCAGGATAAGAGTGGTGGAATTTCGCAAAGTGCTGTCGGAGCAGGGCCTTCTGGTGGCTTTGCAAAGGGGTGCTGCTCGACAACGTGGCTCTTGGGTGGCCTCGATGTCGAGACACGCCCTTCCCTACGCACTTTCGTGCAGCCTGCCTCGACAGCATTCTGCGAGACACTTATTCCGGAGGGTTTGAATATCCGTATACGATTCTTTATTACTTCAGCATCGACAAGGTTTTGTGAAACCTTGAAGAGAGCGAAGGCGGGTACCGGCATTATTGAATAATCCTTCAGCATAGACAAGGATTTGTGAAGCCTTGAAGAGAGATTTGATTATTCACAATTGTGGGCAATGGTGATATTCATTATAAGCGCTGAGGAGACTATTCGCATTGCCAACCCCCGTTCTGGAAACCGGGTGGGCGATGCAGTCCTTCATTACAAGCCAGTCTGTGGCACTATACCGTCGCCCATAAATTCTCGTCCTTCTGGGCGAGGACATAGATTATACTTTCCAACCGCATCAATGACAGCCTCACCGGCGGCCCCGCATTTCACGATGACGGGGAAACGAGTTCATCCTTCTTCCGCCATCCGGGCTTGACCAGGAATCTGGGCTCGTTTATCCCCGTCATTCCGGACTCGATCCGGAATCTAGGCTTGCAGTCAACAGATCCTGAATCAAGTTCAGGATGACGTGGCGGGTCGTTCAGGATGACGGGGTGGGAACACTCGTGATGACGTGGAGGGGCGTGCAGGATGACGGGCTGGGGCGCTCGGGATTTGCGGGGCGTGGGATGGAAGCAGATTCAAAAAAAAAGGCTCGCAGATAGATTGCAAGCCTTTTTTTGTGGAGCATAGGAGATTCGAACTCCTGACCTCTTGCATGCCATGCAAGCGCTCTACCAGCTGAGCTAATGCCCCATTGGTTTGGATTGCAAATATAGGAATAATCCGTCAATCTGCAATCCTTTTTAATAATTTATGTAAAGAGCGTGGGGTAAGCCTCTGCAACATATTCATTATCAATACCTTCAAAAGCACTGCCTCACGCTCCCCTCCTACATTGGCCGAGCGTGGGGTAGGCCTCTGAAACATATTCATTATCAATATCCCCAAAGGCACTGCCTCACGCTCATATTTCTAAAGATTGTTGCGAGTGTCGAGGTAAGGGAGCTTGTACGGGCGACGGTAGTCGTAGTAATACAGCCTGTGATGGGCAGCTTCCTTATCACCTTCGAAGCTGAGGGTCGCCGGATTCCAGCGAACCGGACGGTTAAGCTCGCGGGCGATGTTCGTCAGGCAGCAGAGAGTGTTCGTGCTGGTTCCGCACTCGACAGGAGCGATAGGATCCTTATGATCACGAATCGCATCCAGGAAGTTCTGCATGTGAGGAGAGCTGACCTCGTACTGGCCGGCCTTAACCTCTTCTTGGCTCTTCTTCAGAAGTTTAGGATCAGAGCACTCGATATAGCCTCTCGCAACCTTGATCCAGCCTTTGTCGCCAATGAACTTGAGACCCTGCCAATCAGGCTTCCCCTCGTCGAAAGGCTGCTCTGTCATCACCACGCCGTTGGCATATTTCATAGTGTCATGCTCGGCACCGTTGTATCCCTTAGGAATGAATTCCACTGGGCCTGAGCCATCCATTCCAAGTGCAGCCTGGGCGATGTCGTACATGTGAGCACCCCAGTCAGCAGGATAGCCGTTCCCGGTCTCGCAGTACCAACGCCAAGCGCCCCAGAGCTGCTCGTCCTGAGGAGGATCGAGGGAGACAACAGGGCAGATGTCTGAATGATAATGGATCTTCGGATCATTGAGAGGCCCAAGCCACATGTTGAAATTCAGATTAGCAGGCACTGGCATTTCAGGAAGATCGAAAGGCTTTGGTGGATCTCCAACCCTAGCATAGATCTTGTCTATGTGGCCGATTGCCCTCTCACGAACCATCTTTATCGCTTGCTGGAACTCTGCGCTGGAACGCTGCTGGCTTCCCATCTGCAAAACTCTACCATTGTGCCTTACAGCAGTCTGAACGGCAAGACCCTCAGTGATGGTGTAGGCCTGAGGCTTCTGCAAATATACATCCTTGCCAGAATCAACCGCACCAATCGTAATCAGGGCATGCCAGTGATCAGGAGTTTCAATGCCGACCGCATCGATGTCTCTTCTTTCGAGGAGGTCCTGGTAGAACTCATACATGTCGCAACGCTCGTTCATTCCATTCTCCTTCTGCCACTTAGTGACATCCCTTCTGAAGCGTTCACGCTTGATGGAATCCACGTCGCAGCATGCTGCCACCTGAACGCCAGGGCAAGCAGAGAAGCTATTGAAATCACTCCTCCCTTGCCTGCCAAGTCCGATGAATCCAAGAACGATCATGTCGCTTGGCGCAATTTTCTTCCCTTTCTGCGGCCCGTCTGGAATAGTCCAGCTTGGCAGAATCGTTAAGCTCGCGAGACCTAGAGCCGAATAACTCATGAAGTCTCTTCTAGAAATTTTTTTACTCATGCTATTAATTAATTAGGGTTCGTTTCTTCATCTTGATATTTCAAGATAGTATGTCGGGCTGCCCTCACCTCATCAGGCCTAGAGATTGGCGTATTGTGAGGAGCGGTCTTCAACAAGTCAGGGGTCTCGGCAGCCTCAACAGCTATTTTCTTCATCACATCGATGAAGTCATCCAGCGTCTCTTTCGACTCGGTCTCCGTAGGCTCGATCATCAGGGCCTGATGGAAAAGCAGAGGGAAATAGATAGTAGGCGCATGGAAACCGTAGTCCAGAAGCCTCTTAGCAACATCGAGCGTAGTCGCGCCCTTGCCGTCAGAAGCTTTGGAAGCACCGTCATCAATCAGCCCGTCGAATACGAATTCGTGCTTGCAGACCGAAGGAATAGGAAGCTTATAGCTGTCTTTCAAGATTTCCTTGACGTAGTTAGCATTCAGAGAGGCCAATTTGCCCAACAACTTGACATTCTGTTTGCCGATCATGAGGATGTAGGCGTATGCCCTCAGGATAACGAGGAAGTTTCCAAGGAAACCAGAAACCTCGCCAGCGCTCTCAGAGCAGCCTTCAGCGTTCTTGGCAGCATTTGACTTCCCAGCGCCAGCGCGGCCGATTACGGCGAAACTGCCAGCAGAAGTCTTTACCACCCTAGGGACAGGAAGATATGGCACCAGTTTCTCGCAAACGCCTACCGGGCCTGAGCCAGGACCGCCACCGCCATGAGGAGTGGAGAACGACTTGTGCAGGTTCAGATGCAATATGTCAAATCCCATGTCACCCGGACGCACGACTCCAAGAAGCGGATTCATGTTGGCACCGTCGTAATAGAGCAGACCCCCGCAGCCGTGAACCAGTTCCGCGATTTCGAGGATTTCTTTCTCGAAGAGCCCCAAGGTGTTCGGATTCGTCATCATGATTCCCGCCACATCGTCGCCCAGCAGAGGCTTCAGATCCTCAACGTCCACCAGGCCATCGGCATTGGATTTGACGACGACGACATCAAGGCCACAGACGGCTGCGCTGGCAGGATTGGTGCCGTGAGCACTGTCTGGGACTATCACCTTAGTACGTTTCAGATCTCCCCGAAGCAGATGGTACTGACGCATTATCATGAGGCCAGTCAGCTCTCCGTGAGCACCTGCGCATGGATTGAACGTGAAATGAGCCATCCCGGTCAGTTCTGCGAGGGATTTGTCCATCTCGTAATATACTTGGAGAGCACCTTGCACGGTCGAGGCAGGCTGCAACGGATGCAGGCTCTGGAAACCCCTCATCCCTGCAATCTCTTCATTTATCTTAGGATTGTACTTCATCGTACAGCTGCCAAGCGGATAGAAACCGGTATCTACTCCGAAATTCATCTGCGACAGGTTAGTGTAGTGACGCACGACGTCCACCTCGCTCACCTGAGGCAGCGCTGCAGGAGTGCTGCGCCTGAGTCCTGCTGGAATCGAGTCCGTTGAGTCGGTCCATTCGTTCTTCCTAAGCGAATATCCGGTTCTCCCCTCTTTGGAGAGTTCGAATATCAATTTATCGTAGTATTTCATATTCTCACGCCTCCTTCACTAATTTTACAAGTTCATCGATTTCTGCCTTCGTACGCCTTTCAGTGGCGCAGAAAGTGACATAGCCCTCTTCGGTCTCAAGGCCGGCGAAGAATCCTCCGTCAAGCAGCTTCATCTGGAGCTTCTCCACAGGAATCAGCGGCTTCAGCACGAACTCCTTCAAGAACGGCTGAGTGAATACCTCTTCGAATTTGCCAGTTTTGAGCAGTTCGTCATGAAGATAATGAGAGGCTGCGTATGATTGGTCATTCACTTCTTTCATGCCCCCAGGGCCCATGATTGAGAGATAGACGGTCACATAAAGCGCCATCAGGCTCTCATTGGAGCAAATGTTGGAAGTAGCTTTTTCTCTACGAATATGCTGCTCGCGAGCCTGCAGAGTGAGGCAGAAGCACCTGCGTCCCTCTGAATCGACAGTCTCGCCGACGATGCGACCAGGCATTTTGCGGACATATTCATTCTTGCAGGCCATGAAGCCGACATAAGGACCGCCGAAGCTCAAAGGAATTCCCAGGCTCTGTCCGTCACCGACAGCAATGTCAGCCCCCCACTCGCCAGGAGTCCTGAGCACCGCAAGGGCAGAAGGGTCACAATATTCTATGAATATTCCGCCTTCCTCATGAATGGCTTCCGCAAATCCGGTGAGATCCTCGATAATCCCGTAACGGTTGACGGAAGGCACCACGACTCCAGCCACGTCACCTTTGGAAAGTTCTGCCTTCATGTGGTGAGGACAGGTGTGTCCGTCCATCACAGGAATATATCCAAGCTCGATTCCGTGATATTTGGCGTATGTTTCGATGACCTTTATCACGTTAGGAAGCAAGGTCTCGGAAATGAGCACCCTAGTCTTGTGCTTTGTGCAGGCAGGGGCCATCTTCACGGCTTCCGCCGCAGCAGTAGGGCCATCGTACATCGAAGCATTGCTGACGTCCATGCCAGTCAAGGCGCAGATCATGCTCTGATACTCGAATATGTACCTGAGAGTCCCTTGGGATATTTCGGCCTGGTACGGGGTGTATGCCGTCAGGAATTCCGACCTGGAAGTGATGTACGGCACCACTGAAGGAGCGTAATGGTCGTAAGCGCCCTGACCCACGAACACCTTCAGTTTTTCGTCCTTCTTGTCCAGCTTTTCGAAATACTCCCTAACCTCATCCTCAGACAAGGCGTCAGGAAGATCATAATCGCCATTATGCTTCACAGTCTCCGGAACATCAGAATAGAGGTCATCCAAAGAGGAGACCCCTATTCTCTCGAGCATCTGGCGAATATCCTCATCGGTATGAGGGAAATATGCAAAATTCGCCATGCTGCTTATTTGTTTGTGAATTCCTCGTAAGCGGAGGCATCCATCAAGGATTCAACCTGGGAAGGATCGCTCAGTTCCACCTTGATGATCCAGGTTCCGTAAGGATCTTCATTGATTTTCTCCGGCGCATTTTCAAGGTCGGCATTCACTTCGGTGACTTTGCCGGAAACTGGAGATAGCAGCTCACTGGAAGCCTTGACGCTTTCCAAAGCTCCGAATTCTTCGCCTGCTTCCACTTCATCGCCTGCTTCCGGAAGATCGGCGTATGTTATGTCCCCAAGTGAACTCTGGGCGAAGTCAGTTATTCCGACGAGGGCTGTGCCACCCTCAACCTTCACCCACTCGTGATCCTCACTGTAACGGAGGCCTTCAATAGTCTTGCTCATGATAAATCTTATTTTTTATAGTTGCTTTGATAAAATCTTTTCTTAACCACGGTGCCCTCGAACACTTTCTTGCGAATCTGCACGTAAAGCACATTGCCGAGAGCTCCGCACTCCCTTTTGACTAAAGCATAACAGAGGCTTTTGTCAAGGGTTATGGAATGATAGCCAGTCGTGACGTGGCCGACCTCGGTTCCATCGGCAAGGAGGACAGGGTAACCTGCCCTTGGAACTGCTCTGTCTTTCAGCTCGATGCCCACCAGCTTCATAGGGGTGCCTTCGGCTTTCTGCTTGGCTAGAGCATCTTTGCCTATGAATTCTTCCTTGTCCAGCTTGCAGAACATTGAGTATCCTGCCACCACAGGCGAGATGTCCTTGCTGAGCTCGTCACCATAGAGCGGAAGCCCCGCCTCGAAACGGAGAGTGTCGCGGCATCCCAGTCCGCAAGGGGTAACGCCTGCGGCTATGAACTCATCCCAATATTTTCTGATCAGGTCCGGATCAGCGTAAATCTCAAATCCATCTTCTCCGGTATAGCCTGTGCGGCTGATGATGATCCTCTTGCCATCAACCACGAAATCATTGAACGTGTAGAACGTGAGCTCGCTAACTGCCAAGCCTGTTACTTTTTCAACCACAGCCTCTGCATCAGGTCCTTGAATGGCAAGCTGTCCCCAGTTCTGAGAGTCATTCACGATTTCCACATCGTAGCCCTTGGCATTATCCAGAATCCATTGATGGTCTTTATCTATGTTCGCGGCATTCACTACAAGAAGGTAATGATCCGGCTGGAATTCCTTGTATACGAGCAAATCATCAACCGTGCCTCCGTCAGGGTAAAGCATCATCCCGTACAAGATCTGTCCCGGCTGGATTGAATTCACGTCATTCGTGAACATGTGATTGACGAACTTAGTGGCATCCGGTCCGCTGATGAAGACTTCTCCCATGTGCGACACGTCGAACATCCCTACCTTATTACGGACGGCGTTGTGTTCCTCCGTAATCGAGGTGTACTGTATCGGCATATCGAAGCCGGCGAAAGGACTCATCTTTGCTCCCAGAGCGACATGCTTGTCATGCAGGCACGTTACTTTCAGGTTTTCTTCCATGATTCTTTATGAAAATAATGAATTTGTTTAACAATATAATAATTTAATCGAAAATCATCACAATTTACATTAAATCGCAAGCCTGAGACCAAAGGTGCTCTTTATGTTCTCCGGCGGTATGAACGATCTGTTGGAAATCCGGCATGCATCCCATTTGCTGGCGCAGCTGCCTCCCCTCATAACCCTCATGTCCCCCTCCTCGGGACCAACAGGATTGGTCTGTGCATCATTCCCGTAATTCCCGCCAAAGTCATTGCACCATTCCCATACATTGCCGCTCATGTCGTATATTCCCAGTTCGTTAGGCTTCTTGGTGGCCACGTCGTGCTTCTCCATCTTGGCGTTATCCACGAACCACATCGCTATGCCAGCATCGTTCGAGCCGCTGAATCCACTATGCTTCGAAAGTTTTCCGCCTCTGGCGGCATATTCCCATTCAGCCTCGGTAGGAAGGCAGAATTTCCTTCCCGTCAGTGAATTAAGTCTTAGGATGAACTGTTTGCAGTCGAACCAAGAGACGTTGCCTACAGGTTTCTGAAGGTCTTCTGGGTCGTTCAGGTACGGCAGGCTGCCCATCACTGCTTTCCAAAGGGCTGCGGTGACCTCGGTCTTGCCGATTTCAAAATCATCGAGCGTCACTTCATGCGCGTTCTTCTCGTTTTCCGGCGCACTGAATTTCGCGAAAGGCATGTCGCTCTCGCTGAATCCCATCATGAACGTTCCACCAGAGACCTTTACCATCTCGAACTCTACCCCGTTCACGGTGAATTTCTCGGACTTGCCATCCAAGGTGCGTACCGGTTCCCTGTCTTGGACAGCGCCGGTGAGGCTATTGAACAAGTCCTCGCTGAATGTTTCCCCAGTCGGCTGGACAAGCCTGAACCCAAGCCCTGCCTTTCGGGTGTGCATCTCCAATGGCATCCTAGCGTACATGGTCCTGATAACCTTTTCGTCACCTTTTTCCACCGGAGCCGGATTGCGCGACAATCCTCCGGTCATGGATTCCTTCAGGGCACTTCGGAGTTCATCCGGAGCGACATAACTGTCCAGGCACCATTCCGACCTCTTCCCAAGGACCTTTCCGAAATCCCCAGTTCCGGAAGCGTATTCCCACTGAGCCTCGTCAGGGAGCCGGAAAACCTTGCCGGTAACCTTGTTTAGCTTAGCAATGAATTTCTGGATGTCGACCCAGGAGACCATGTCCACGGGCGCTTCCGGCTTGCCTGCTCTATTGTCTCCCATTACTGCTTTCCATAGGGCATTGGTCACTGGGGCGCTGATTACGAAACCATCCAAAGCCACTTCCCTCACATAGCTGTCGTCCACTTTCTTCCGATTGTCAGAAGACATGCCCATCTTAAAGAAACCAGCCGGCATCTTCGTCATCTCGAGAGTGACGTTACCGACTGTGTAACTCATCTGGTAATCAGGCTTTTGCGGAGCCTTGACCGTATGCTTGCAAGAAACTGCCGCAAGACTGGCAACGGCGATTGCCGACATGACGAGAAATTTATTCATTTCCTTGGCTTTTGAATAGTAAACAAATATAAGCAAAAAGTTCCATATTAGTACAGGAATTGACCTCCCAGTCATCGCTTAATTCCTCGGCCATGCCAGGGTTCTCCCCACATATGTCCACGCCTATCACCCTTACTTTCCCGAATATTTGCCTTAGCCAACTCTCAAGCATCCGGAGGGTCATCTTCCCTTGATCCCAGTCAGTCCTGGCCCACTCGGCGTCCAGAACATCCTTATCAATGCTGACATAGACAGGGAGGCTAAGGTCGAAGAACGGCATGGCATCCTCCAGTGCGTTGTTGGTTATATGACGCTCATCTATCAGCCAGACCCTGTCTGCCGCCATGAGCGCCTCTTTAGCAAGGTCGGGATTGGCGCCCGCAATGAGCACCTTCCTTGAATAAGGGTTGTCCATCACTGCTCTGACCCAGCCGCCACAGCTCAGGAAGCCGGGGAACTCGGGATTCTGCATGTCGGGATGATGGTCGAATAATATGAGGTTGAAAGGCTCTCGAATTCTGTCCGTCCAGAATTTAGTAATATAGTGATAGTCGCCGCTGTCGATGAAATGCACGCCATCTGCTCCTCCTGGCGCGGCAGCATCCATTCGGGACTTTATCTGGGCCTCGGCGGACGAATCGCAATAGCAGGAACAGCTTTCAATGTCGGTGCAGTCTATTTTGACTCCCTGTGGCATATTCATAAAAGAATATACCCCCGAAAGGTTCATGATGACATTCCTGACATCTTGGGCTTCCGGGCTCATTTAACATTCTTGATTTTCTTAACCAAGGCAGGTGGCAGCATGGCAGCTATTCTCTGCCTTGCCGACGGGGCCACGAATATAGTTTTCAGATGCTTTGCGCCCAGGAAAGCATTGCTGCCAATGAATTCCAGAGAAGGCGGCAAATATATTTCCGTCAGGGACTCGCAATAGTAGAAAGAATCTGCCCCTATTGCCTTCAGGCCTTTGTTGATGCGCACTTTCGAAAGCTCGAAGCATTCAGCGAAGGCTCCATCCCCGATGACCAGCGTCGCCGCAGGAAGGGCAATGCACCGCAATTGCCAGCAGCCGAAAAAAGCATCCTCGCCAATCACCCTCAACGATTTTGGCAGGCGGATGCTTTTCATCCAGCCGCACTCTCTGAATGCGGCGGCTCCTATGTGAGTCACGCTCGATGGCAGGAAGATTTTGTCCAGGTAAGAAACTCTCTCATCTTCAGGGACACGCTCCCCTGCTCTCCGGTTCTCGGCCATGTAGTCCTGAAAAGCGAAAGCCTCATCGCAGATTACCTGCGTGCCTTCTTTTACATGAACGGTTCCAGGAAAGTTGTACGCCTCCAGAAGCTTCGTGCCATCGGCAGAATAATTACAGCAGTTCTCATCGTCCCACACGTCCGACTTCCTTTCCTTCTCGGAAGGCGCCGTGTTTAAAGAGAGCAATTGTTTCCAGTCGTCGGCCATGGCTTCAGAAATTGTTAAGGAAATCCAAATCTTTCTTCAGCATGATTTTCGGGTCCATCAGGGCCACTTTCTGGAACAGCTTATACTGGTTGACCTTTGACAGGTATACCTTGCTTTCGCGCTTCCCTTTACGCCACCATTTGTAGAAGCCGACAGGATCGTTCTCGAACGGAATTTTCGCCAATATGTCTGAATCGAAGCCAGGAAAATCAATGGTAACGTTCAGTCCCATGAACCTTCGGTAATATTCCTGGTCAGCCCTGCGGAGCTTGCTCATCAGAGGAGCATAAATCTCTATCTGATCCACCTGAAGGGTTTTGTCTTTCACGATCATCTTGTGTATGCGCACAGGGTCGTAATTCAGCCACGCACCCAGTTTGAGAGTCTTAGGACCCTCATCCGTCTGCAAAGTCAGCTCATCCATGGAAAGATACACCTTCTCTGGGTCGAGCGGATATTCGGAATGTGCTTCTGGCATTGCGTATAATTGGCTAAATCATGCAAAAGTACGCAATTTTTCAGAAGAAAACCAAATTTACTTGCTCAGATAAGCTTCTTTTACGACTTTCTGGCTCCTGTCTATGAAATCCGCAAGGGCCTTTCCTTTCAGCATTCCGTTGGAAAGGAGGGCAAGATCGGTAATTTGCCTCAGGACTTCATCCTTCCTTGCAAGGTCTTCCAGAGCCTCTTTGTGAGCAGCTTTCTTCTCGTCGGCAGCCTTTCTGGCATCCTCCGCAGCTTTTTTCTCTTCCTCGGTTGCGTCTTTCTTCACCTCCGGAATCTCGACATCCTTAGGGTCAAGGGCTGGCACCTCAGCTTTTTCCTTGTTCCAAAGCTGGGCGACGAGAGGGTTCTCCATATTCACCACGATATTGTAGGATGGTTTCGACTCTCCATAGAAATTGAGGCCTCCGCCAAGTGCGCTCATCTCTCTCCAGCGACGCATGAACTCGCTCTGCGTGATGAGGATAGGGGCAGCGTTCTCGCCTAGGTTGTCTGGCTGGACATAGTATTCATTTTCGTCAGGCAGCACAGCCTTGAACATGGTATTCAAGTCCTCCTTGTCTAAGTCTGCCATCTGAGGCTTCGGCTTGTCTTCCTTCACGATGAGGTTATCGGCAGAATCGGAGTCAACCCTTGCGAAACGGCTGTCCGGAATCTTCTGTTCCAGCATATTCACATAATGGGCATCCAGCTCACAGTCCATCAGCAGCACGTCGTAGCCCTTGTTCTTGGCCGCCTCTATGTAGGAATATTGCTCATCCACGTTAGTGGCATAGAGATAAACCACCTTCTTGTCTTTGTCGGTCTGCTCCCCTTCTATCGCCTTGCGATAATCGTCGAATGCGAAATATTTCCCATCGGTGTTCTTGAAAAGGGCAAATTTGAGAGCCCTCTCGCAGAACTTCTCGTCGCTCAGCATTCCATATTCGATGAACAGCTTCAGGTTGTCCCATTTCTCTTCCCATGACTTGCGGTCGTTCTTGAATATCTCCTCAAGCCTGTCAGCCACCTTCTTAGTAATGTACGTGGAGATTTTCTTCACGTTCTCATCGTTCTGCAGGTAGCTTCTGGACACGTTCAGAGGAATGTCAGGGGAATCAATCACGCCGTGCAGAAGTGTCATGAAGTCCGGCACTATGTTGTCCACGTGGTCGGTCACGAACATCTGGTTGCAATAGAGCTGGATGTTATTCCTCTCGATGGCAACCCTGTCCTTGATTTTAGGGAAATAGAGGATTCCGGTCAGGTTGAAAGGATAATCCACGTTCAAATGAATATAGAACAGAGGTTCTTCCTTCATAGGATAAAGAGCCCTGTAGAACTTCATGTAGTCCTCTTCTTTCAGTTCTGATGGTTTGCGGATCCAAAGCGGTTCAACGTCATTGATGATGTTGTCCTTTTCGGTGTCCACATATTTCCCGTCTTTCCATTCCTGCTGCTTGCCATAGACGATCGGTACCGGCATGAATTTGCAATATTTCTTCAGCAGCTGCTCTATCTTGCCTTTCGTTCCATAATCCTTGGCTGAGTCGTCATCGAAATAAAGCGTAACGACAGTGCCCCTATCGGCCTTATCGCAAGGCTTCATTTCGTACTCAGGGTTGCCATCGCATGACCACATGACAGCCTTCGAGCCTTCTTTCCAAGAGAGGGTTTCGATGGTCACTTTCTTGGACACCATGAACGCAGAATAGAACCCGAGCCCGAAATGTCCGATGATATTCTGATCCTTATATTTCTCAAGGAATTCGCCTGCGGAAGAGAATGCGATCTGGTTGATGTATTTGTCAACCTCTTCCTCAGTCATTCCGATGCCGCCATCAATCACTTTAAGGGTTTTAGCAGCCTCATCCAGTTCAATCCTGACCTTCAGGTCTCCTGTTTCGCCTTTGAATTCCCCGCTGGAGGCAATCGCCTTCATCTTCTGCGTTGCATCTACGGCGTTTGCCACGATCTCTCGCAGGAATATCTCATGGTCTGAATACAGGAACTGCTTGATTACAGGGAAAATATTCTCTGTAGTCACCCCGATGCGTCCCTTCTCTAGGGTTTCATTATTTTTCTTCTCTGCCATATCAAAATTTTTTTGTCATTTCTGGCACCAGCCAGAACCTATGGCATCGAAGTCAAATTATGTTCCAGTCCGGAATATGCTGACAAATTGTCATTATTTGTACAGGAAACGCTTGATGGACATCTTCGGCGTCTTCTCGAATGGCTTGTCAACGATTTCCACCTTGGATATCTGGCTGTAATTCGGCAAGCGCTTGTTTACGGCAGACTGAATCCTCTGCGGGATATCCGAGATGTCCTCCAGCGTCAATCCATCTTTCTTCACGGCATCCTCATTAAGGTAGACCAGGGCAACAAGATGCGAAGACCGATCTACTACCAGCGACTCTGCGACATATTTCAGATTATCCAGTTCCGCCTCTACTTCTTCCGGGTAAACGTTCTGTCCATTTGCGGTTAGGATCATCGATTTTATGCGTCCCTTGATGAACAAGTTGCCTTGCTCATCGAACAGGCCCAGGTCACCCGTCCTCAGATAGCCATCGTCCGTGAAAGCGTTCTCGGAAGCCTCCGGATTCTTATAGTAGCCGATGCAGATATTGTCTCCTTTTGCCTGAATCTCGCCCACGATGTGCAGAGGATCATCAGAGTCGATTCTCACGGTCGCGCAGTCCACAGGCTTTCCGCAAGAACCGGCGACATATTTATCGCTAGATTCGTAGGCCAGCAGCGGCGTAGCTTCTGTCATCCCATAGCCTACCAGATAAGGCAATTTGATTCTCTTGAACCATTTCTCTATCTCTGGATTAACAGGCGCTCCTCCAAGAATGAACTCAATAACATTGCCGCCGAAAGCCTCTTCCAGGCCGGTGCAAATTTTCTTGAATATGATATTCCTTATGCCAGGAATGGCGCATAACACCTTCATCGAAGGCTTGTCCAGAACGGGCTTGATTTTCGCTTTGAATATCTTCTCCATCACCAGAGGGACTGTGATGAGCAAATAAGGCTTCACTCTGTGGAAGGCATCGATCAGCGTCGTAGGCGTAGGCGCCTTTGCAAGCCAATAAATAGCGGCGCCGTTGCAGAGAGGATAAATGAATTCTATAACAAGCCCGTACATGTGCGCCATAGGCAGCATCGAGACCATTTTGAAGGTATCATTCGCTGGTCTGTGCTTCTGGCTGAACTCTATGGTCGCAGAAAAGTTCCTGTACGTGAGCATGACGCCTTTCGGATTTCCCGTGGAACCTGAAGTGTAGCTGATGACCGCAAGGTCATCCAAATTGTCCGTAGGGTAGACAACATCTTCCGGATTGAAGCCGTCTGGATGCCTTTCCTCAATTTCTTTATCGATGCGGGACCAGAATTCCTCAACGCCCGGGATATCGCAATATAATATTTTCAGGTCGTCCAGATTCACCACCAGCCTGATCTTTGGCAGATTCTCCCTGCGGAGCTGTTTCCATTTGTCGCCATTAACGAAAAGAGCCACGCTGTCAGAATGGTCTATCAGTCTCTCCACGCCGTCCGGGGTGAAGTCTGCGAGAAGAGGAACCACCACGGTTTCGTAGGTGTTGATGGCCAGATAGGCCATCCCCCATCTTGCGCTGTTTTTTGCCCAGAGAGCGATGTGGTCGCCTTTCTTGAATCCCGCCTTTTCGAAGAGCAGATGAAATTTCTCTATTAGAGTGGCCATCTGACCATAAGTGAACGACTCTCCATCCAGTGTATTCAAAGCAGATTTATTCCAATAATTCCTCGTGGCATTCTGTAGCCTGGATAAATAATGCTGCATATATTAAATCGTTAAATTCTTTTGTAATTTTGTCGCATGCAAAATTAAGGTTTTGGATTTAAAAACAAATCACATTTTGTGCTATATTTGCGAAAACATCATATATACCGCGAATGCGGCAAATAAGTGGCGGAATAATGAGGAAAAGACCAATCGTTGCCCTGATTTACGACTTTGACGGAACCCTATCCCCTGGAAACATGCAGGAATTCGGTTTCATCCAAGCCGTAGGAAAGACCCCTCAGGAATTCTGGAAAATGAGCGACGGGCTCGCTGCCGGACAAGACGCCAGCAATGTGCTTTCCTACATGAAAATGATGTATGACGAGGCGAAGAAAAACGGAATCACGCTGCGGAAAGAGAATTTCAAGCAATTCGGCCAGCATATTCAGTTGTTCAAAGGGGTGAAGGGATGGTTCAAGCTGATAAATGAATATGGCAATGCGCATGGAGTGCAGATCGAGCACTACATCAACTCCTCGGGGCTCAAGGAAATCATCGAAGGCTCGCCTATCGCCGGGGAGTTCAAGCACATATTCGCTTGCACTTATTTATATAATGACAAAGGCGAAGCCGAGTGGCCTGGGATAGCGGTGGATTATACCGCCAAGACGCAATATATCTTCAAAATCAACAAAGGCATATTCTCGGCGCACGACAACACCAAGGTCAACGAGAGCATAGACGAGGACAAGAAGCGCATCCCTTACCAGCAAATGATATATTTCGGGGACGGAGAGACTGACATCCCTTGCATGAAAATCGTGACCATGTTCGGTGGGCATTCCCTGGCCGTCTTCGATCCCGACAACCCTGTAAAAAAGCCTTTCGCTGACAAACTCAAGAGGCAGGGCCGCGTGAGCTTTGTCACCCCTGCCGTGTACACCAAGGACAGCCGCACCTACAAGGTAGTCTGCGCCATCATAGACAAAATCAAGGCAGACTGGGATCTGAAACAGCTCCAATAAACGTCATGTCCGAGCAACGCAATGCCGTTCTTCTTCCCGGGGAGGAACGGAAGCCAGAACATAGGGAACGGAATCATAGAATATTTCGTAAATTTGCGAAATATGAAATTTCACCTTGTATCGCCTTATAAGCCGGCTGGGGATCAGCCTGAAGCCATAAAAGGACTTACCGATGCCTTGAGCTCAGGCGTCAGCGACGTTACGCTGCTAGGAGTTACTGGCTCCGGGAAGACTTTCACCATGGCAAACACGATTCAGAATCTCCAGAGACCCGCCCTGGTGCTAAGCCATAACAAGACTCTTGCAGCGCAGCTCTACGGGGAATTCAAGTCTTTCTTCCCAGAGAATGCAGTGGAATATTTCGTATCGTATTACGACTACTATCAGCCGGAGGCGTATCTCCCGACAACGGACACTTACATTGAGAAAGACCTGAGCATCAACGACCAGATTGACAAGCTAAGGCTAAGCGCGGCTTCCGCCCTCATGTCGGGGCGCAGGGACGTAATCGTGGTCTCCAGCGTATCGTGCCTCTATGGCATCGGCAATCCGGAAGACTTCCATGCCCAGGCGATCCCGGTAAAGAAAGGCGAGCAGAGAAGCCTGACCAGATTGCTTTACAGCCTGGTGGATGCGAATTACAGCCGTACGGAGGTGGATTTCAAGAGGGGGACATTCCGGGTGCGAGGAGACACAATCGACGTGTTCCTTGGCGGATCTGACGAGGCTTTGAGAATAGAATTCTTCGGGGACGAAATCGATTCCTTGGCCATGATAGACCCTCTGACCGGCGCAACGATAGAGAAGCTGGAAGAGGCGACGATATTCCCTGCCACGAACTTCGTCACGACCCGCGAACGGAGCATCAAGGCAGTCAGCCAGATTCAGGACGACCTGAAAAAACAAATCGACTACTTCAACGAGATAGGTAAAGGACTTGAGGCCAAACGTCTTCAGCAGAGGGTGGAGAATGATCTGGAAATGATAAAGGAGATGGGGTATTGTTCCGGAATCGAGAACTATTCCAGGTACCTCGACGGCAGGAAACCCGGCCAGCGGCCTTTCTGCCTGATTGACTATTTCCCGGATGACTTCGTGACTTTCATCGACGAGAGCCACGTCACGATTCCCCAGATACGGGCCATGTACGGAGGAGACCATTCCCGCAAGTCCGTTCTGGTCGAATATGGATTCAGGCTGCCTGCGGCGGCGGATAACAGGCCTCTGACTTTCGATGAGTTCAATTCCATAACGGGACAAAAAGTCTATGTGAGCGCCACTCCATCGGATTACGAGCTGGAACGTTCCGGCGGGCTTGTAGTCGAGCAAGTCGTGCGGCCTACCGGGCTCTTGGACCCTCCGATAGAAGTGCGCCCGACTAAGAATCAGGTGGATGATCTCATGGAGGAAATCCGGAAGAGGTCAGAAAAAGACGAAAGGGTTCTGGTCACTACCCTGACGAAGCGCATGGCAGAAGAACTGACTGATTACCTGGACATGAACGGCGTCAGGGTGCGGTATATTCATTCAGACGTGGACACTTCCGAAAGGGTGGAAATCATCGAGGATTTCAAGAACGGGCTGTTCGATGTCCTGGTGGGCGTGAACCTGCTTAGGGAGGGCCTGGATATTCCTTCCGTGTCTCTTGTGGCCATTCTGGATGCGGACAAGGAAGGATTCCTCCGTTCCGGAAGGGCGTTGACTCAGACTGCAGGAAGGGCGGCCAGGAACGTGAACGGGCTGGTGATAATGTATGCCGACACAATCACCGACTCCATGGATGAAACTATAAGGGAAACCAACCGCCGCAGGACGAAACAAATTGAATATAATAAATTACATAATATTACCCCTACACAGGTGGCCGTTAAAAGGAATATCCTGGCTTCCGAGCTCTATGGAGAGGCGGAGAAGCCGGTCAATCCTAGAATCAAGAACGGGCCTAGCGGCAGGGTCAGCGCCGCCGACTCCGTCTCCCATCCCGAATATATTCCTAATCCTTCTGACCTTGGGAGAGGCACGGTTTCCGTTGGCCTGGGACACGATTCCAAGAGAGACAACGACACAGCTTACGTCGATGGATTCGTGGCTGCGGACCTAGCAGCCGTGCTTCAGGATCCCGTCATACGATCGATGTCAAGGGAACAGGTTCAGAAAACCATCGAGGAGGACAAGCGGCGCATGGAGAAATCAGCGGCCGACCTGGATTTCTCGCAGGCTGCCAAGTACAGGGATGAAATGTGGGCTCTCCAGGAATATCTCAAAGTCTGGAAAGACAAATAATAATCATTAACATATTCATGAATCAAATGAAACGAATAATCATTTTTTTAGCCGTGGCTCTGGGAATCTCCTCCCTCGCAAATGCGCAGAGCCCCGAATTCTTCAAGCCTTACAAGCAAACCGGCCTTCGCCTGCCTTCCGTTCCGCTAGTGAATAACGATCCTTATTTCACTATCTGGTCGCCATTCGACAAGCTGACCGACGGAGGCACCGTCCACTGGACCGGGAACAGCAAATCTCTCACCGGCCTGCTCAGGGTTGACGGGACTACTTACAGATTCATGGGCAAGCAGCCTTCGAACGGCGCCTTAAAGACAGCGGCACAGAAAAGCGTGGACGTGCTTGCGACCAACACCTATTACACCTTTGCATGCGGGCCTGTCGAATTAGACCTTGTTTTCACAGCCCCGATGCTCATTGACGACCTGAACATGCTCTCAACCCCGGTCAACTATTTCTCGTATCAGGTCCGTTCCACCGATGGCGCAAAGCATGACGTGCAATTATATTACGAAGCCTCTTCGGAAATCGCAGTGAACAAGGCTGAGCAGCCTACCATCACCACGCTGATGACCCTCAAGGGCGTGACTTATGCCAAAACAGGCACTATCGAGCAGCCCATCCTCGACAAGAAGGGCGACCACCTGTGCATAGACTGGGGATATTTCTATCTTCCGGCAATCAACGGCACGGTCACTATCGGTAAGCCTGCCGACTTGCAGAATGCCTTCGCAGCCACGGGAAAAGCCGAGTCCGAAGAGAATGAGATAATATGCAGGAAGGCAGAGGACATGCCTGCTCTCGCTCTGGTTCATGACTTCGGCAGCGTGTCGCAGGCCTCCTCATTCGCGATGGTAGGATACGATGAAATCCAGGACATCGAGTACATGTTCGAACGCTACAAGGCATATTGGGCTTGCAACAAGAGAGACATCTTCATAAGAACCATATTCGATGCGTTTAAGGATATGCAGAAGAAATATTCATCAATCATGCTGAAATGCCGCGCCATGGATAAAAGAATATACGACGACGGCCTCGAAGCGGGAGATAAGAAATATGCGGAAATCCTGTCCGGGACCTATCGCCACGTAATCGGGGCGCACAAGCTGTTCGTCGACAAGAATGGCCAGCTGCTGTTCTTCTCGAAGGAAAATGATTCGAACGGCTGCGTGAACACCGTGGACCTAACCTATCCTTCAGCCCCGTTGTTCCTGGCCTACAACCCGGAACTGCAGAAAGGAATGATGAGAAGCATATTCGAATACAGCCGTTCAGGCCGCTGGACACGTCCTTTCGCCGCACATGACCTGGGGACATACCCTAAAGCGAACGGGCAGGTATACGGCGGAGACGGGATGCCGTTGGAAGAGGCTGGGAATATGCTTACTCTGGCAGCTGAAATCTGCCGCCTGGACGGGAAAACTTCCTTCGTCGATGAATACTGGGACATTTTAACTACTTGGACTGATTACCTCGTAGAAAACGGCCAGGACCCTGCCAACCAGCTCTGCACCGACGATTTCGCTGGGCACTGGGCTCACAACGCCAATCTTTCCGCCAAAGCTATAATGGGAATAGCCGGGTATGCGCTCATGGCAAAGCAGAGAGGCGACGATGCGACATATTCAAAATACATGGACACAGCGAAGAAGATGGCCGTGAAATGGGAGGAAACCGACAGGGACGGCGACCATTACCGCCTGGCATTCGACCAGCCGGACACCTGGAGCCAGAAGTACAACATGGTCTGGGACAAGCTCTGGGGCATAAACATCTTCCCTGCCGGCACAATCGACAAGGAAATCGCATACTACCTCACTAAGCAGAACCGCTACGGGCTGCCGCTGGACATCAGGAAAGACTACACTAAGAACGACTGGATAATGTGGACTGCCTCGATGGCAAAGGACAAAGAGACATTCCTGAAGTTCGTACACCCGGTATGGGACTACATCAATGAGACGGAAAGCCGCGTTCCGGTAAGCGACTGGTACGACACCAAGACCGGCAAATACGAACACTTCATAATGCGTTCAGTGGTAGGTGGCTTCTGGATGAAAGTCCTGATGGACAAGGAAACATCCAAGAACTAGACTCTCGAAACTTTCATCACGTGCTTCAGATTCTTAATCTGAGACACGACCTTATCGAGCTCCATATTAGACGGGACGGAAATCCTGAGTTCAATCTCATAGGTTCCGTTCCGTCTGTTTTCATTCACGTTGAAGGCCCTCAGCGATGCCTTGAAGTTATTGACGACATCGGTTATGCGACCGAGAATCGCAGCCTCAAAGGCGGCGGTAATCTTCAAAGTCACCTGGAAGCTGCCTCCGGAAGGGGTTTCTGCCCATTTAACCTTCTGGATGCGATATGGGTAGTTCTCTATGAGCCTGGACGCATTCGGGCAGGATATTCGATGAATGGTTATTCCTCTGTTTGTCGTGACAAAGCCGAAGACATCGTCTCCGAACACCGGATGGCAGCATTTTGCCATTTTGTAGTCCAGGCCCTTGAGGTCTCGGGCATTTATGACCAGAATATCGTCAGATGAAGAGTTCCCGCTCCACGAAGCATTCTGTTCCGTTTTTCCCGCACTTTGAGCCTTGGCAGCCTCGGATGCCTCTTCCTCCATCTGGGGGTGTTCCAGTATGAATGTCTTTATGTCGTTGACATCTATCTGACCATCATTCACGGCAGCATAAAATGCGTTCTGCGTCGATAGCCGCAGTTTCTTCAGTAGCTCGGCAATATATTCATCAGGCAGCTCAAGCTTCCAATTCTTCAGCCTTCTGCTGACAAGCTCCTTGCCCTGAGCAGCTTTCTTATATTCCTCTTCATTCAATTCCTGGCGAATCTTGCTCCTCGCCTTCGAAGTCACGACATAGCTCAGCCAATCAGCGGAAGGCCTCTGGTTCTTGCCAGTCTGAATCTCTACTACGTCTCCGGTACTAAGTTTTTCCCTGATGGAGACGCCCTTGCCATTGATTTTACCGCCAGTGCACTTAACTCCAAGGCCAGAATGGATGTTGAAGGCGAAATCCAGCACCGTAGAACCAGCCGGCAGAATCCTTAGCTCGCCAGTCGGGGTGAAAACGAATATCTCGCGTGAAGGCGGCTGAGGAAGCTCGTCGGGCTTTATTTCTTGAGGATGCTCCAGAGTGTACCTGACAGATGTCAGCCATTTATCCAAATGAGCCTCGTGCTTGATGCCTTTGTAAGACCAATGAGAAGCCTGACCGTTCTCCGCCTCGTCATCCATTCGCTTAGTCCTGATCTGCACCTCCATGTAAGCCCCTTCCTTATTTTTCACAGTAATATGAAGCGACTCGTAACCATTTGGCTTTGGCGTAGTTATCCAGTCACGCAGACGATTTGTGTCTGGCTCGTATTCTTCAGTCACGTAAGAATACACTTTCCAGCAGAGATCTTTCTCGGTCGCTGAGTCATGGCTGCAGTCTATGATGAACCTGATGGCAAAAACGTCATACACTCCCTCGAATGGCACATTCTGCTTCTGCATCTTCCTCCAGATTGAATATGCAGCCTTCGTCCTGACTTTCAGCTTGTACTTTATTCCGGCATCAGAGAGCTTCTTTTTCAGCGGCTCGATGAATTCCGCAGTCAGGCGCTCCCGATCCGGCTCGGTGGCCTTCAGCTTATTCGTGATGGCGCGATATTCTTCGGGCTCGGCATAGCGGAAATAGATGTCCTCCATCTCGCTTTTGATGTTGTACAAGCCCAGCTGATGAGCCAGAGGAATATATAGCATGAGGGTTTCAAGAATCTTCCTTTGCCTGGAAGAAGCAGAAAACATGGAAATATTCCTCATAACCTCCAATCTGTCGGCTATTTTCAGCACAGTTACTCTGGGATCCGTGGAATATTGCACTATGAGTCTCTTGTAGCTTTCAGCCTCCAAGCGAGTGTCCTTGGGCTTGATAGTCGAAATCTTGTTCAGTCCGTCCACCATAGCATAGACATCCTCTGGGAACCCGCCGAGCTTCAGGCCTTCGTACTCCCCTTTCCGTAAGTCTATCGCAGGATGCTTTCGGGTAGCCTCATGAAGGAAAACAGCCGCTGCACAGTCCGCAGTGAGACCGATTTCGTCCGTCGCGATGAGCGCAACGTTCATCGGATGCTCTATGAACGGCCTGCCATTGTCGCGCACCTCGTTTTCTAGCACCTTCGCAGCAATGTCATAAGCCCTCTGCACAAGAGCCTTTCCATTTTCGTCAAACTGCGGGAAATGCTGAACAATACTAGCCATCTCTTAGTCATTTTTTCAAGACTAAAATACAATAAATAAAGCAAAATTCCGAATATTCGCCTGGCCGCAGGGAAAAGCATGGGGGCAAAACCTGTTCCAAGAAGATCGCGCCGCCGGAAAAGCATCACGGCAACGGATCCTGCAAAGGCCGCAGGAAGGCATCACGGCAACGCACTCCACCAACGCCCGCCAGAAAGGTATTACGGTAACGCACTCCAGAAACACCTGCCAACAAGGCACTCCGCTAACGCCCGCCGGAAACACCTGCCGACAAGGCACTCCGGCAACGCACCCCGCTAACGCCCGCCAAAAAGGCATCACGGCAACGCACCCCGCTAACGCCCGCCAAAAAGGCATCACGGCAACGCACCCCGCTAACGCCCGCCGGAAACACCTGCCGACAAGGCATCCAGGCAACGCACCCCAGAAAGGCACTCCGACAGACCTTACTCAAAACCCTCAGACTCCAATCGAACCCAAGTTACTCAGACCGATCCCTAAATCCCCTGCTCCAGACCACATTCTAGTGACTTTCTACCCCCAAACCTCACCATCATTCGAATGCGTACATTATTCTATGATATAGCCATGTATTTTTCCGTCAGCGGAAACTCGGGAATATGCCGGAACGGAGGGAGGGAAATCCACCTGAAATGCTGCAGGATGCCGTTTCCATGGATTTCCGTCGGTGGAAACTCGGGAATATACCAGAACAGTGGGAGGGAAATCCACCTGGAATGACGCAGGATGCCGTTTCCGTGGATTTCCGTCGGTGGAAACTCGGGAATATACCAGAACAGTG
>Ga0256404_1005330_pt1 | contig 22943 bp, 19 predicted proteins | sample RumenRJG_01DNA_FD_185990 | JGI IMG/M metagenome (GOLD analysis project Ga0256404, IMG submission 185990) | Bovine rumen microbial communities from Lethbridge, Alberta, Canada - RJG_01 | ecosystem: Host-associated > Mammals > Digestive system > Stomach > Rumen | place: Canada: Alberta | collected... | reverse complement strand
TCTTTCCGTCAGCATCGAGCAAGAATACTCTAACTTTTGCAGTCATAACTGCTACATAATCATCTTCATAAACTGTGATAGGAAGATCGATTTCTTCGTTTTGTTTGAATGATGTGCCAAGTTCTGGCTCAACATTTGATACAACTGTAGGAACTACTGTATCGTTGATGTCAGCGATTGCAACTACTTTAACAAAACGTCCTGTTTCACCAAAGTCGTTTGTAGCTTCTGCTTTGATTTCAACATATGTTGCACCTTCTGGCGCTTTTGAAAGATCAATCTTGAATTTGTCTTTCACTGTTACAACTTCTCCAACTGTTGTCGTCTTATCGCCCTTCAAGAATCTATAGGTCGTTACAACATCCATTCTTGAATCGATTTCATCTGTTGCAACAGGTTCAGCGAATTCGATAACTTCTTTACTTGTGTATGAGTCAGCAAACTTTGTTGTGGTTGTAACTTTTGGAGCCCCTCCGCTTACAACGTTTGCACTCTCAATTGTCATCGTGTAAGAATCCGAGCTTGTCTCGTTCTTTGATTCATCAACTGCACTATATCTGATTGTATATGTCCCAGTTGTGATTTCATGTGTTGCACTTACATATGCATATCCGGCAGCTACTAATTCATCTTTCTTTGATTCAATTTGTTCCGATGTGATTGTTGTGTCGTTTAAAGCTGTCTTAACTGCATCTAATGTGTTGATAACTTTCAAGAATTTGTTGTTCTTAAGCCATGTATCAGCTTCTGTTTCACTCTTTCCTGCAATAGCTCTTCCAAGAAGATCTGCTGCGTCTAAGTTTGAATATTTGTAATTGAAAATCAAGTTATATGCATTGTATTCGCTTACATCAATTGTTGCAGAATTTGAATTTCTAATCTTTCTGTTGAGTGAAATCTTGTCAAGAGCTGAAGCGTTATCTTTAGCACCAATAGCGTAAATTACAACGTTATCTTTTCCTGTCTTTGTCTTTAATTTTGATGATGCCTCTACATATTCCTTGATTCCCTTTGAAAGGTCTCCATCTACATAGTTCGAAACATCACTAGCGTCGTACATAAATACTTCTGGAGCTTTTGTGTCTTCAACTTTGAATGTACGAGCTTGGCTTTCCTTCTTATTTCCATAGAAATCTTCTACAGTGTAAACAATTCTGTATTCACCATCTTTAGCTGGTGTGAATTTTCCATCTACTACAGCATTTGGAACTTCCTCATAGTCTGATCCGTTCTTATATAAAATCTTTGCTGTATATTTAACGTTAACTTGTTCAGTTGTTGATGCGCCAACAGAGTTTTTGAATGAAGCTGTTGCTGTTGCACTTGGGATTTCAGTTTCTACTCCTGTTACAAATGTAGGCATTGATCCAACATTTGCCTTAAGTTCATAGTCAACATAGTATCCTTTCTTAACTGTGAAAGTCTTCTCTACGCTCTTAATGCATTGGTCTTTTGAAGCACCAACTTGTTTTGCATAGTAAGCATAAGTGATTGTGTATTCTCCAATTTCAACATCGCTTGCACCAAATACTGATCCAGGGATTGAGATGTTATTGCCTTCGTGTGTTAAACCAATATCATTTCCCTTAGGGCTTCTTACGCTAACAACAACGTAGTCATTAGCTGTTCTTTCTGATTCAGCTTTTGTGTAGAAAGCAACGTTTTCAATTTTCTCTTCGCTTTCATCATAAACTGTTGGAAGTGGAAGATTAACAGCCTTGTAGTTATCTCCGCTCTTTGCTCCCGCATAGTTAAGATCATAAACATTAGGCAAAACAGCATCTAAATTTGAATCGAATGATACTGTTGCATTTGATCTTGTTGCTGTAACTTCATAGTCCAAAGTATATGTTTTTCCAGCGTTAACATAAGTATAGCAAATGTTGTATGTTCCAACGTTTGTTACTTCGAAAGCTCCGTCTTCTACAGGAACTGTTTCTCCTGTTGAAAGATATGTTACTTTTACGTCAGTAACTGCTGTTCCGCTATTTGGGTTGTTTCCGAATGTTGCTGTTCTGATTGTGTATGTTCCACCAACATTAGCAGTTCCGTCACCAGCGTTCAAGAGATAAATTGTGTTGTCAACTGATGCTTCTGCATAAGAAGTTTCATAGTTAACAGAGAAAGCTGGGAAGCATGCTACAGACATAACAGCAGCAAAAGCTAAGGCAGTTCCTTTAACCATTCCTTTCTTACTTTTTACTTGTAAATTTTTATTCATTGTTACCTCGCTACTTTAAGTAAATTTTACTTTATTTATTTTAATATAAATAACAACATAAGTCAAGAAAATAAATGCAATTTGTTCACTCAACAATTAAATATTTCCTTTTTTACAAAGATATAAAACAAGATTTGGAAAATCAATCACACTTTTTGTTTTTGAACATAAAATAAAAGTGTGTAGGTGATGCACATGAATACATCAAGATAAACTTTTAGGAGGTACATATGAACTTATTTGGAGGCTTTGGTGGCGGTTGTGGAAACACTTGCAACGGCGGATGCGGTTGCGATTGCTGCACACTTATCATCTTAATCTGGCTTTTACAAAGTTGTGGATGTAATCACGGCACAGACAATATGAATTTAGGCGGATGTGACAGTTGCACAATCTTGTTACTTTTAATATTGTTAGGCTGCTGTGGTGGCTGCGGCTGTAAATAATTAGTACATAGACGCAAGTTGTAAACAGATTTAAGAAAAGGGGGAAAATTTTTTCCTCTTTTTTTATAAAATAATTTACTTTTTAGCGAATATAGTGTAAAATATAAGTAGAATAATATTTTTGGAGGAGCTAGTATGAACGTAGTAGGTAAATATGGCGAAGGCGCAACATTGTTATGGAAAGATAGAAAAAGACCAATATTTGGGCTTCCATGGTCTTTCACTCGTTATAAATTAATCAAAAAGGAAGGATACTGGTTCAAGATCTTCTGTGAAACAGGCTTGCTCTACACTATCGTAGAAGAAGTAAATCTTTACAGAATTAGAGATATCTCTCTATCTCAAACTTTAGGAGATAAAATCTTTGGAACAGGTACAATCACTCTTTACAGTAACGACGTTAAAGCTCCAGTCTTTGTACTTAGACATATTGCTCACCCATACAAAGTTAGAGATATGTTATCAACACAAATCGAAGAGCAGAGAAAACTTGCTGGCGTTAGAGTGGCAGAATTCCAAGGCTAAACTAATAAAAAAATCAAAAAAGCATCATATGATGCTTTTTTTAATTTTTATTTTAACAATTTGAGCCTTTCATTTTTCTTAGTTTATTTAAATATTCTTTGAAATAATCTGGAAGTTCAATTTCAAAAGTCATTTCTTCTCCAGTTCTTGGATGCACAAATGTGATTTTATAGGAATGTAATAACTGCCCATTTAGACCTTTAACAGCACTTCCATAAACGTCATCTCCAACTACTGGATGATGCAAAAACGCAGAATGTACTCTGATTTGATGTGTCCTGCCTGTGAGAAGTGAAAACTCTACGAGGCAATTTTTAGGAAATCTTTCAACAACTTTATAATCAGTAATTGCAAGCTTCCCGCTGTCGCTGACAGCAATCTTTTTTCTATCCTTCTTACTCCTATCAAGATAAGTTTCTACTCTGCCCTCGTCATCCTTTAAATTCCCGTCTAAAAGTGCAAGGTATTTTCTTTTGCAGGTCTTATCTTTAATCTGTTTTGCGAGCGATACGTGCGCGAAATCATTCTTTGCGACAAGCATTAACCCCGACGTGTTTTTATCCAATCTATGCACTATTCCTGGCCTCAGAACGCCATTTATTCCGCTTAGATCTGTTATTCTTGCAAGCAGACCATTGACAAGCGTGCCAGTTTTTGTAGATGCACATGGATGCACAACTAATCCCTGAGGTTTGTTTATAACGAGCAGGTCTTTATCCTCATAAACAATTTCAAAATCAATATCTTCAGCTTTCGCGTCAAGAGGCTTGTCCTCTATGATATTAAATTCAACGATTTGTCCTTCTTTTACTTTCTCCCCTGACTTAACTATTTTGTCATTTAGCTTTATTTCTCCGCTTTCAATTAAGTTCTTAATTCTTGAGCGAGTTAAATCTGGATATTTTTCTAAAACGAGCATATCCAGCCTTTTTTTGCTATCTTCCTCTTTAATTTTGTATATTTCCATCCGTCTTGTTTCCTTTTTTATTCGCTTTAACAGCACAGATGATGTAGAAAATAATAATTAAAACAACGCCCACACAAACAAAGCTATCCGCAACATTGAAGACTGGAAATGAAGGCCAAAATTGAAGATGTATCATATCCCTAACATACCCAAAAGCAAGCCTATCAATTAAGTTTCCAATGCAGCCACCAACAATTAATGCACTTGCCACATGAAATAGCGCATTGTTCTTGCTTTCTCTGTAGTAAAAGTAGCCATATGCCGCTAAAAAGATAAATGTAAATACAATTAAAAAGATTTGATTTCCTGAAAGCATATTCCAAGCTGCGCCATTATTGTGAACATTGACAAAGTTTATAAATCCTGGAATAAAGTCCTTTTCTGCACCTAAAGCCATATTTTTGTTTACAAAATATTTTGTTAAAAGGTCTGCTAAAAGAATAAAGACCAAAATAGGAAGAGCTATAAAAAGCATCTTTTTGTATTTGCTACTAATTGTCTTTTTCAATTTCAACTCCTTCTGGCAAGATGATATAATATTTCCCTTTTTCTAAAACTTCTATCTTTGCTCCAACCATTTGAACTGCTCCTGAAAGAAATGCGATAATCTTATCCATTTCATCACCTTGGCAATACTCTATGCTTAGAATAAAAGCTTCATCGTTTTTAATATATGTTAAATAATCATTTGCGTCATCCAAAATCTCAGGATATACAACTTTTATCCCGTCGATATTGTCAACTTTTTCAACCTTTTGTTTTTTCTTCAAGTTGTAAGAAGCTTTAACTTTCTTCTCTTTCTTCACTTTTCTCTTTGCTTCTTTTTCTTCACCTTCAAAGCCTAAAAACTCAAAGATTTTACTTGTTATTCCCATAATATTCTCCTGTTTTTGAAAGGATAACACAATATCAAAAAAAAATCAATCAAAATAAATTCGCGTATAAACATTTTTTCTTTGCTAACTTTTAAAAGAGCTCATATGCTTATTTTTTTGGCAAAACCTATTTTTCTAAAAGCTTTTATTTCTTTAATTTATTAAAAAAAGGATTGAATAATCAATCCCTTTATTTTGTTCTTTCAGTTTCAGCGCTCTCTACTGAGATAGCCTCTTCTGGATCTTTTTCAAATCTTTGAATTTTATTTTTGTATTGGATATCAGGTTTCCATTCACCATCTGATGACAACTTGTAGGCTTCTTGTACACGCAATTCCCTTCCATCATATAGTAATTGTCCGGCATGATAACTATAAACCTTTTCTGCTTCATCTAAACCATAAGGCCAATCATAAGTTTTACGTTTTACTGTTGGGGCTTTTGTCGAAGGCTTATTTATTTTATAATAATACAATTTATCGCCTTCAACAGCGACAATCTCCATACCCTTTGTGTCTACGTTTGTTTTAATATAATTTTCGGCTACTTCTTTTGTAGTAACAATTCTTTCAACATCGCTTTCTTTGAAAATTTCCTTTCCTAACTTTTTAACTGTTCCAGGGATACGGATCACTCCATCATGAATTGCATAACATCTGTAGAATGCTCTGTTTCCAATTTCTTCCAATCCTTCGTTAAGTTCAACATATTTCAAAGAATCGCAACTTGAGAAAGCTCTAATTCCAATGCTTTTCAATGCAGCATTTGCTTGGAAAAATTTTAAGTCGGCACATCCTGAGAAGGCTTCTTTCCCAATAACCTCAACATTGTCGGCCAAAACAACTGCAACCATCTTTTCGTTTCTTCGATTTGCATCAATTTGCCTTCCTGAGATGAATACTCCATTGTCATCTACTAATCTGCCATAAGATATATAATCGAGACCGATTAACTCAGAAACGGATTTATCTTTGTTAACATACAATGTAGACAAAATAGGATTTTTCTTTAATGATAAGATTTCATTGCTCTTTATTTTTTGAATTTGAGAATATGTTGCATCATATTTTTTCATAATTCCACTCTCCATTTTTTATGCTATAGCCATTGTAACACAATAATCACCTTATGTCAATCTCTCTTTTTGAATTTTTTGTATATAAATCCCTCAATTTGCTTCTGATATTTTGTTGTAACAAACACAGCAGCGAAAGACACGACCAAAATTGCCCCCCAAACGGCGAGTCCCCAGCCTGAGTATGGGATAAAATCTCCGCTTCCAAGATATGACGTCATAAAAATTCCAATCGGTCTTGCAATAATATTTGTAATCATAAAGAAATTCCATGACATATCTGTAAGGCCAGCAACTAAACACAGAATATCATCAGGAAACATTGGAAGAAGCATCATTATTGCAAACCCAAACTTAGCTCGACTTAAGTATTTCGTCCACTTTTTGCAACTTTCCTCGCCGACCATAAAGACGACAAGCCTCTTTCCAAATGTTTGACCAAGCAAAAAAGCAACTGCGCTCCCTAGAAGAATCCCCGCTAAGCTTATAAGACTGCCCTGCAGAGGACCAAAAAGTATTGCTCCAGCTATCGACAAAATTGTGGAGGGAATTGGAATAAATGTCACTTGCAAAAACTGAAGACAGAAAAAGACAAGTCTTCCCCAAAAACCTGTATGCTGAATTAGTTCACGCATTTTTTCTACTGAATTAAACTGCTGCCACAGCCCAGAATAATATAGTCCAAGAAAGGTGCCCAAAATTAAAGCTAAAGAGATGACAACAACTAATGTTATCCTCAAAACTTTCTTCTTTTTAGACTCCTTTTGCTCCATAATGTTATTATTAATCCAAAATTAAAAAATATGTAAGATTTTGTCTTACATATCTTTTTTTACAATGTATTTTTCTTATTTTGTAGTACTTCCAAAGCCCCCGTTTCTTACAGCTGTTACATCGTCATCATAAGTAATTCCAAATTCAATGAAAAGTCCCTGCATAAAGCCTTGACCTTTTTTCACTTCCATTGTCTTTCCTTCGTTTGAATCATTTGTAATTTTTGCAAAAATGTGTCCCTCATTATCTGAATAATAATAGTCCTCATCAATTATTCCAACTGTATTGTTAAGCTGAAGTCTATACTTAAATCCTAAGCTACTTCTTGGATAGAGTTTCAAAACCCAACCCCTTTCCATTTTGCATCTAATTCCTGTCGGAATCTTGATTGTCTCATTTGGCTTCAATGTGATATCAAATGGTGCAAAGAAATCATATCCTGCAGAGCCCGCTGTTGCTCTTCTAGGAAGTTTCAATCCTTCATAAACTTCCCTTGCATATGCTTTGTCCTCAAACGCTTTTTCAAATTCCTCTAAACTAACCTTTTCAAATTGTGCAATTCTCTTCATATTTCCTCCGTGATTATATTCTATCACACTTTTGTCATAACTGTTACTATATTTTTCAAATATTTGATATAATTTTTTGTTATAACAAGCTTAAATTGGTATGACGTATATGCATGTAATGCCAAACTGAATGAAAGATAATAGATCTATGCAACGATAAATTGAGCAAGAGCCATCGGCTCGCGCCTGTTTTTATAATTTTAGAAAAAAAAAGACGAGTCGCTAGGCTCGGCATTTTTAAATTGAATGCATTTTAAACAAAAAAAAGAAAGCAGAGCGAGGCTCTGCAGTCACTACTGCTTACTGAAATATTCATCCTAATATAAAAAAGGATAATACAAAGATTATCCTCATTTAATGTGATATGACAGTAAAAATCAAAAGATTTTTCTTGTATTTTGGCATTTTAGGGTTCCCCATCAAGGTTCCTTATGGGTGTTCCTAAAAGGGCAAAAGACTGAAAAATAATTGATTTTTACGGTGACGCAAAGCAAGGAGCTTGCTCCGCGCTAGCCTTTTTATTCGATGATTGTTGAAACAACACCTGATCCAACTGTTCTTCCGCCTTCACGGATAGCGAAACGAAGTCCTTCTTCGATAGCAATTGGTGTGATAAGAGTGATTTCCATCTTAACGTTATCACCAGGCATAACCATTTCAACGCCTTTCTCTAATTCGATTGTTCCAGTAACGTCTGTTGTTCTGAAGTAGAATTGTGGTCTATATCCATTGAAGAATGGTGTGTGACGTCCACCCTCTTCTTTCTTCAATACGTAAACTTGAGCAGTGAATTTTGTGTGTGGGTGAATTGAACCTGGTTTGCAAAGAACTTGTCCTCTTTCGATATCTGTTCTTTGGATTCCTCTAAGAAGAAGACCTACGTTATCTCCGGCTCTAGCCTCGTCAAGAAGTTTTCTAAACATTTCTACACCAGTAATAACTGTTTGTCTTTGTGTTCCCATACCAACGATTTCAACTGTATCGTTCATACGTACAACACCTCTTTCTACTCTACCAGTTGCAACTGTTCCACGACCTGTGATTGTGAAAACGTCTTCGATTGGCATTAAGAAAGGTTTGTCTGTATCTCTCTTTGGAGCTGGGATATAGTTGTCAACAGCGTCAAGTAATTCCCAAATGCAGTTAAGGTCTGGGCTGTTTACATCTCCTCTGTCGCAAGCTTCGTTAGCTTTAAGAGCTGATCCCTTAATAATAGGTGTCTTGTCACCAGGGAATCCGTATTCTGTAAGAAGGTCTCTAACTTCCATTTCTACAAGTTCAAGCAATTCAGGATCGTCTACTTGATCAACCTTGTTCAAGAATACAACGATATATGGAACACCAACCTGTCTAGCAAGAAGGATGTGTTCTCTTGTTTGAGGCATTGGTCCATCAGTAGCAGCAACTACTAAGATAGCTCCGTCCATTTGAGCAGCTCCAGTAATCATGTTCTTAACGTAGTCAGCGTGTCCTGGGCAGTCAACGTGAGCATAGTGACGTTTAGCTGTTTGATATTCAACGTGAGCTGTGTTAATTGTGATTCCTCTAGCTTTCTCTTCTGGTGCCTTATCGATTTCATCATATTTCATAGCGTCAGCTAATCCTTTCAAAGCTGAAGCACGGCAGATAGCAGCTGTTAATGTTGTTTTACCATGGTCTACGTGTCCAATAGTACCAATGTTAACGTGTTCTTTGCTTCTGTCAAATTGTTCTTTTGCCATTTTTTAAAAATCTCCTTTTTTAGTTTTACTCTTGCATTTTAGCATACTTTTTTATTTTTTCAAAGTGATTTAACACACTTTTTCAAAAATTATTTTTCCAGAAGAGGGTTGCCCCTCCCCGGTCAAATACAATTAGTCTTTTTTAGCTCTTTCGCCTTTAACTTTTTCAGCGATTGAACGAGGAACTTCTTGATATTTAAGAGGTTCCATAACGTATGTTCCTCTTCCCTGTGTTTGTGAACGAAGGTCAGTTGCATATCCGAACATTTCAGCAAGTGGAACTTCAGCGTTAACGATTTGAACTCCGTTAGCAGATTCGTTTCCTGTAAGTACACCACGACGAGATGTTAAGTTACCCATAACTGTTCCAAGGTAGTCATCAGGAACTTCTACTGAAACTTTCATAATAGGTTCGAGCAATACTGGGTCAGCGAGCTTGCAAGCGTTCTGGAATGCCATAGATCCGGCAATCTTAAATGCCATTTCAGATGAGTCTACTTCGTGGTATGATCCGTCAGTAACTGTTACTCTAAAGTCAACTGTCTCATATCCTGCTACAACACCATTCTTTCTAGCTTCATCAATTCCGTTATTAATAGGTTGAATATATTCTTTTGGAATAGATCCACCAACTGTCTTATCAACAAATTCATATCCGCTACCAGCTGGCAATGGTTCCATATCGATCACGCAGTGACCATATTGTCCCTTACCACCAGACTGACGAATGAATTTACCTTCAACGTTCTTAACGGCTTTCTTAATTGTTTCTCTGTAAGAAACTTGTGGTTGTCCGATATTAGCTTCTACTTTGAATTCTCTAAGTAATCTATCTACGATAATTTCAAGGTGAAGTTCTCCCATTCCTGCAATAAGAGTTTGACCTGTTTCTTGGTTTGTTGAAACTCTGAATGAAGGGTCTTCTCTCATAAGTTTTGCAAGTGCGAGAGCCATTTTTTCTTGCATATCCTTTGTTTTTGGTTCAATAGCAAGTTGGATAACAGGTTCTGGAAAGTCCATGCTTTCCAATTGGATAGGATGTTTTTCATCACAAAGAGTGTGGCCTGTGATTGTATCCTTAAGTCCAACGATAGCTGCGATATCTCCAGCTCCTACTTCTGTAATTTCTTGACGTGTGTTAGCGTGCATACGAATAAGACGTCCAACACGTTCTGTTTTTCCGTTTACTGAGTTGTAAACATATGTTCCAGCCTTAAGTACACCACTGTATACACGGAAGAATGTTAATCCTCCTACGAATGGGTCTGTCATAATCTTGAATGCAAGACCAGCAAATGGAGCATCTTCGCTTGGAGCTCTTGTTTCTGTTTCACCAGTGTCAGGGTTAATTCCTGTGATATGATCGATATCAAGTGGTGATGGTAAATATTCTACCATAGCATCCAAAAGCATTTGAACACCCTTGTTCTTATAAGATGATCCGCAAAGAACAGGTGTAAGAGCTTTAGAAATTGTTGCTTTTCTAATAGCTTTCTTTAATTCGTCGATTGAGATTTCCTCTCCTTCGAAATATCTTTCTAAAAGAGCGTCATCAGTTTCAACGATTTTTTCTACCATTTCATCATGAAGTTGTTGTGCTTTATCTTTAAATTCTGCAGGGATATCAGTAATTTCAATAATTTGTCCCATATCATCTTTGTAAATTTCAGCCTTCATTGTGAGCAAGTCGATAATTCCTCTGAATGTATCAGCTTCTCCGATAGGCATTTGAATAGGAAGGGCTTTTGTCTTCAATCTTTTTTCGATTGATTCTACGCAAGCGAAGAAGTCAGCTGCATCTCTATCCATTTTGTTTACGTAAATAATTACAGGAACTTTGTATTTTGTAGCTTGACGCCAAACTGTTTCAGTTTGAGGTTGTACCTTATCACGAGCACTAAGCACAAGAACAGCACCATCAAGAACCTTTAGTGAACGTTCAACTTCTACTGTGAAGTCTACGTGTCCTGGGGTATCAATGATGTTAATCTTATGACCTTTCCATGTACAAGTTGTACAAGCAGAAGTAATTGTTATACCTCTTTCTTGTTCTTGAGCCATCCAGTCCATTGTTGCACTACCGTCGTGAACTTCACCGATTTTGTGTGTTTTACCAGTGTAGAACAAAATTCTTTCAGTAGTTGTTGTCTTTCCAGCATCAATGTGGGCCATAATACCAACGTTTCTAGTTAGTCTAAGGTCGTTAGCCATAATTTTCTCCTTTCTAGATAAATTTCTTTATCGTAATTTTAATCTTTTTTTTGTTTTTTTAATCAAACATTAAGCATATTGCTTGTTTTGATTACCATTTAAAGTGAGCGAAAGCCTTGTTAGCTTCAGCCATTCTGTGTAATTCATCACGTCTCTTAATTGATGCTCCAGTTTCGTTTGATGCGTCGATAATTTCAGCTGCAAGCTTAGCTTCCATTCCACGTTCACCACTTCTCTTTCTTGCGAAAGCTACTAACCAACGGATAGCAAGTGTTTGACGACGTTCTGGACGAATTTCCATAGGTACTTGGTAGTTAGCACCACCAACTCTTCTTCCCTTTGTTTCAAGAACAGGTTTTACGTTTTCGAGAGCTTTGTTGAAAACTTCGATAGCTTCCATTCCTGTTTTTTTGTTGATAATGTCAAATGCATTATAAACGATCTTTTGAGCAGTTCCTTTCTTACCATCTAACATAACTTGGTTGATAAGTTTTGTAACTGTTTCACTCTTATAAATTGGATCAGGAAGAACAGGTTTTTTAACCGCACTATTTCTTCTTGGCATATTATTTTATTCTCCTCTTAATTATCAGCTTTGTTGCACTGATAAGATTTTAAATTTCAAAATCAATTCATATGTGCATAAATTGATGTGTAGTCTAAGTTGTTTTAAACTTTTAGGCTAGCTTGGATTTCACGACAGGAGCTATTAACTCCATAATCCAGTCTTTCCCAATAATTCAACAGTCTTATGCCCGCTCGGGCGCGCTCAATAAACTCATTAGAGTGGGTGCAGAGCAAGGAAGACTCGGATTTCACGACAGGAGTTTACAACCCCGTAAATGACTTAGTGAAAACGCAAGTCTGACACAGCTATGTGCCCGCTATAATGAGTTTATTTCTTAGGGCGTTTAGCACCATACTTAGATCTAGACTGCTTTCTCTTTGCAACACCAGCTGTATCAAGTGTTCCTCTGATAATGTGGTATCTTACACCAGGCAAGTCCTTAATTCTTCCGCCACGTACAAGAACTACGCTGTGTTCTTGAAGGTTGTGTCCTTCTCCTGGAATGTAGCAAGTTCCTTCTGTTCCGTTTGAAAGTTTAACTCTGGCAACTTTACGTAAAGCTGAGTTAGGTTTTTTAGGTGTAGCTGTTCTTACTGACAAGCATACTCCTCTCTTTTGAGGACATTCATCGAGCAATGGAGCTTTAGATTTGTCATCAAATGTTTTTCTTCCTTGACGAACTAATTGGTTAATTGTAGGCATTTTATACTTCCTTTTAATCAGCACATGCTGAGATTTTATTTGCAAAACGTATCGACTAATGTTTTGACCTATACAACAAAAAATACTCTAAGTTGCATAGGGTTTTGTTTTCTGTCTTAAATTCCTAATGGGGAATCCCATATAAATTCACTTTCATTAAACATGAACAACACGATTTTCGAACAAAATTTCAAAAACTCCGCAAGTATGCGAATCGGTGAAACACAAGCATGCCACCTGCTGTTTGTTTATGCTCCTAAAAGCAATATGTCCACGACAACCGAACATACGCGTATATTATATATAAAATAAAACTTCTTGTCAAGGTTTTTATTTCCTTTTCAAGAAGTTTTTTTATTATTTCTCCCTCATTTATCCCAACCTTACATAGGCTAGTTTAATTAAAATTTGATATTTTCGTTACTAAGAGTTGTATCATATTCAGCAGAGCGAACTATATTTTCTAAAATTTCAGCAGATGAAAGTTCGCTAAAAGCAGATTTACGGTCGATTTCAGAAGCATTTGGTTGTTCTAAAATAGAGTAAGCCTTTGCTCTAGTGCAATCAACATAACTCATTACAAATTCGCCATATGAATCATAGAAAGGCTTTTCATTATATTTTCCAGTAAACTTTGTTCCAAGATTTTGTGAATCTATTGAATATTCAATTAATGGTGAGCGTCCCTTTACAACGTCATCGTGAGCTTCTTTGATCCATGTTTTTTGAGCTGTAACAACTTGGTCTTTTGTAGTATTGAGAAGGGTTGCAATCTCTTCAACGCTTCTTCTTTGCCCATCAAGGAAGCCATATGAAAGAACTATGCACATTCCTGAAAAATCATCTTTTCTTGATAAGTAATTAAGGACAACTCTCTTGATATCCTCTTTCATGATATATTCATCTTCGTCAAAGCCGTTTTCGTCTTCAACATCGTCAACTCTGTTTGAAATTTGAACTGAATCTGGCAAAGAATCCATTCCAAATGCTTCCATTGTACAGATTGGTAATATAGTGTTTTCGTTATCCAACATATATTCTTCTTCGACTTCTAACTCTTTTAATTTTCTTTTAAGTTGTGGTACTGGTATCATCTTTTTACATCTTCCTTTTATCTTTGGTTACTCCTATTTTAACCGATAAAAGAATGCTTGTCAATACTGTTTTAGAATTTCTTTTAATTCTTTTTCTTCAATTATTCTAACACCAAATGACTTCGCCTTCGCAAGTTTTGAACCTGGGTCTGCTCCAACAATCAGGAAGTCTGTTTTAGGAGAAACAGAAGATGCAACATTTCCCCCAAGCTCCATTATTTTATCCGACATCCCCTCTCTGCTATAGCCCTCAATTTTTCCAGTGATAACAACTTTTTTGCCTGTAAAAATCGTCTCTATTTGCGGTTTCTTTTCTGGATAGATAATTTCTACACCCGCATCAAATAAACGCTGGATTTCGGCGATATTGTTGTCATTCGCAAAGAATTCAAGGATATTTCTCGTGATTACATCTCCAATATCTACAATTTGATTGAGTCTGCGATATCTTGCGTGAATTAAATCGTCAATATTTTCAAAATTCTTTGATAAATCTCTTGCCGTCTTAATTCCAACTTCCAAGATTCCAAGAGAGAAAATAAATCTAAAAAATTCAACTTTCTTTGACTTTTGAATAGCATTAATCAGGTTTTCTGCTTTTAATTCTCCAAATCTATCAAGTTTAAGTAAATCGTCTTTCTCTAGCTTATAAAACATAGAAACGTCGCATATGCCGAGTTTTTCATATAAAAGCTCAATTGTTTTTTCTGAGAGTCCGTCAATATTCATTCCCTCTCTTGACGCAAAGTGTGTTAATCTTTGAACAACTTGATCTTTGCAATCATAGAAATTTGGACAGAAAGTGAGTGGTCCTTTTTTCACGAGTTCGCTCCCGCAGCATGGACAGGTTGTTGGTTCAACAATTGGCTTAGCATTCTCGCCCTCTTCAGCAAGTCCTAAAATCTCTGGGATAACCTCATTGCTTCTTCTGATAAAGACACGACTTCCGATTGAAACTTTCTTTCTTTCGATATCTTCAATATTATTTAGCGTTGCTCTTTTGATAATAGCACCTGCAAGTTCAATAGGTTCAACTTCTGCAATTGGAGTAATTTTTCCTGTTCTTCCAACTTGCCAAACAACGTTATTCAAAATGGTTGTAAGCTCCTGCGCTTCAAACTTATATGCCATAGCCCATTTTGGAAATTTATTTGTATATCCGACTGTTGCACGCTCTTTGACGTTATTCATTTTTAAGACCATTCCATCAATCATGATATCAAGCTTGCCCTTGATTTTATCTATTCTTTCAATTTCTTTTTCTGCTTCTTCAATTGTGGAAAAAGTTTTGAAATAATCTCCAACATTAAAACCATTTTCCTTTAGGAAATTGTGCATTTCTATCTGCGAGTTAAATTCCTTTCCATCGCACTTAAGAATTGAATAGCAGAAGAAATCTAATCTTCTTTTTGCCGTTTCCTTTGGATCTAAATTTCTGATAGCTCCAGCAACTCCATTTCGTGCATTTTTAAGAGGTTCTTTTGCCTTTTCGTTATATTTTTTCAAAGCGCTTTGAGTCATCATTCCTTCACCTTGAACAATGAGCTTCCCTTTGAATGGAATTTCAAGTGGTAAGGATCTTATGGTCTTAACTTGAGCTGTGACATCCTCTCCGACCATTCCATTCCCTCTTGTAGTTGCGGATTTATATTTCCCGTCCTCGTATTCAATAACTAATTGCAATCCATCAAACTTGTATTCCAGCGTAAATATCGTATCTGGCGCATATTCCTTCATATCGTGAATCCACTTATCTAATTCTTCAGTCGATCTAACCTTGTTTAAACTATACAATCTGACTTCATGGACTTTCTTTTTAAACCCGGATAAAACATCTCCCCCAACTCTTTGCGTTGGCGAATTTGGAAGAACTAAATTAAGCTCCTTTTCTAAATCTACAAGTTCATAATAGAGTTTATCATATTCAATATCGGATATGGTTGGATTATCTAATTCATAGTAGTTTCTATTGTGAATTTCAATCTCTTTTATGAGCTCTTCCATTCTTTTTCTTTTATCCATATTTTCTCCTTTAATCTATTATCTCCAACGGAGCTAATTCTAGCATTAAACTTTTAATTCCAAAGCCTTCAAATTCGATATCAGCAACTAGTCCGTCGCTGGTTATATCCCTTATAACTCCTTCGTCATATTTAGGATGACGCACTCTCTGTCCTACTTTGTAAATCGAAACGTCTTTTTTAGGTTTCTCTTCCTTTTCCACAGTATTTGTTCTAAATAGCCCCATCATTGAGGTTCTTGGTGTGAAAGTTTCAGTCGTTTGCTGTTTTATCTTTTCTTTTTTCACAAGTCCAAGTTCTTTTATAAATCTACTTGGAAGTTCAAATCTCGTTTGGCCATAAATATATCTTTTCCCGCAATATGTCACATATAATCTCTCTTCGGCACGTGTAACAGCTACATACATAAGACGTCTTTCTTCTTCCAAATCGGCATTCTTTCCGAGTGCCCTTGCCCCAGGGAAAATTCCCTCTTCAGCTCCCACAACGAAAACTACTTTAAACTCCAAGCCTTTGACAGCGTGAACAGTTGCGATCGTAACAGATCCCTCTTCTCCGACATTATCCGTGTCGGCAATAAGTGTGATACTTTCAAGATAATCGGATAGCGTCGCATTCTCATTTTTATCCTCAAACTCTTTCACTGATGCAACAAAGCTATCTATATTCATGAGCTTGTCCAGCTCTTCATTTAATTTAGGGTTGAAAGCAGATCTTATATCAAATCCTGTTAAAACTTTTTTAACAAACTCAGTTAATCCAAGCGTATCCTGCATTTCTTTTAAATTATTGAAGGTGTCAATGAAAAGTTGAAGTTTTTTATAAAGCACACTTTCGCTCTTTATATCGTCAGAAAGAATTGTTTCAAGCAGTCTTCTGTTTCCCGCAATATACTTTATTTTTCCAACTCCGCCATCACCAATTCCCCTTCTTGGGAAGTTGATTATTCTCTCCAAAGACACATCATCCTTTGGATTTACGAATAGTCTCAAATATGCTATTACATTCTTAATTTCTGATCTTTCAAAAAACTTAAATCCGCCATAAATTTTATGTGGAATATTATAGCTTAACAAAGATTCTTCAAAGCTTCGAGAAAGAGCGTTAACTCTCATGAGGATTGCAAAGTCGTTTGGCTTGTATCCCTTGCCTGAAAGCTGAACAATCATCCTAGCAACGTAGTCCGCTTCATCCCTCTCATCGTAAGCTGGATATAGCACTGGCACAGCGCCCGCAGTCTTCTCTGTCCAAAGTCTTTTCTCAAGTCTAGTAGTGTTGTTTTTAATCAAACAATTTGCTAGGTTCAATATATCTGGAGTGCTTCTATAATTTCTCTCGAGCTTAAAAATTTTTACATCATTAAAATCTCTTTTGAAGTTGAAGATATTTTTGAAATTAGCTCCTCTCCAAGAGTAAATGCACTGATCTTCATCTCCAACAGCAAATATGTTCTTATGCACACTCGCTAGTTGTTTTAATAGCTCATATTGAACGATATTAGTGTCTTGAAATTCGTCCACAAGAATATATCTAAATCTATTTGCATAGTAGCTCAAAACTTCGGGATGGGTTTTGAAAAGCGTGTAAGTTTTGATAAGTAGGTCGTCAAAGTCAAGTGCATTGTTGGCTTTCAAAATTTCCTCATATCTTCTCATAGCTTTTAAAATAGTTTCAAACTCTTCATCCTCTTCATTGCTAGCATATTCTTCCAAAGATAAAATTCCGTTTTTCCAGTTGGAAAGGTGCATCGACAAGCTCTTTTTGATCTTATCATCATCTTCGCCAAGCTCCGCTAGAACATCTTTCTTCACCTTATCGGAGTCAGTCTCTGAATAAATTGAAAAAGCTGGATTATAGCCCATTTTGTCTATATCTCTTCGCAGTATTCTTGCGCACATTGCGTGAAATGTGGAAATCCAAATATCCTCAGCTCCCGTTGTCATGTTGCTAATTCTTTCCTTCATTTCATTCGTTGCTTTGTTTGTAAAAGTAATTGCAAGAATGTTGTATGGACTGACGCCTTTTTCCATAATATACACAATTCTGTGTGTCAGAAGTCTAGTCTTTCCGCTCCCAGCTCCAGCCGTCACTAAAACAGCTCCTTCCGTCTGCAAAAGGGGCTTCATTTGCTCTTCATTCAATGTTGATAAATCATAACTACTCATGTGTTTATTTTAACATATTAAAAAAAAATAGTAAATCATAATTACTACTTTCTTTATGTAAATTTTAACTTAAAGCCCTTATCTTCTCCTTGTTCCCGTCTAGCTTTTTTCTAAACTTAGCATATTTCTCTATAGTGTCCAAGAGATATTTTTCTCTACTTTGTGGATTAAGTTTTAAAAAGTATTCATTATCCATTAATTTGCTAAATGGATTAAGTAAATCCTCCTCCCCAAGTGAATTTGCCCTATCGTTAAATTCGATATCATCATTAGATATGATTTTGAATTTAACATTTGCAGAATAAACATTCTTTTTATCCTTGTTTAGTCCCTCTGCACTGTCCCTGTTGATAAGCCTATTTTTCGCTCTTACAGCTAATCTTTTTAAAACTTGATTCCCCATATTTTCTCCTTTTTCTGTTCTATTTGAACGCTATAAAAAGTGTACAAAATAAAAGGGGTTTATCAAAACAATATCGCCTTAGAAAAATGTCGAAAAGGATCTATAAATGGAGGGTGAAAGAAAGCTAACTACTTTTTCTAGTTTTTATTGCAAAAAACACTCGTTTTATTAATTTTTTCGAATAAAAAAATTGAAAAATATTTTATTGCTAACTGTTAATATTTTTAATGATTAAAAATTTATTTGTTATATATTTAATTTCGATTTTAAATAAAAAACGCCTATATATTGAGTTTTTAATTCAAAGTGTAAAAAATAGCTATATATTTTAAATAAAAAAAACGAGCATATGCCCGCTTTTTAATTATCTTCTTAAAATATCTCCAGGATGTAAAATAAGTCCGTTAGCTTTAAATGAAACAACTTGTTTTGCGACATTTGCGACACTTATGCTTTCGCCGTTTTCATTTCTTAGATCCTCAACAACAATTCTTTTTTTGAAGACATCATTGTTTGGGCTTAACACTTCAAGTTCTGCTCCAACCTTGAAATTGTTTCGCTGCTCAATGATTAATCTATCGTCCTTGCAACCGAGCACAACTCCGACAAACTCACTTGTTTGAACAGGCATTGAGTCTTCCAAAAATTCCTTATCGTCCGCTCCAAACATAAAGCCCGTTGTGTATCTTCTGTGACTTGTTTTTTCAAGCTCCGTAATAATATCTTCACTTGGGGAATTTGGAAGCATATCGATAGCTTTTCTGTATGCATTCACAACAGTTGCAACGTAGTAGGCAGATTTCATTCTCCCTTCAATTTTCAAGCTATCAACTCCCGCATCTTTGAGCTCTTGGAGATGCCTAACTAAATTCATGTCTTTTGAGTTAAAAATATATGTTCCACGTTCGTCTTCTTGTACTTCGTTTTCATTTTCTCTTGAAACTTCCCTAATCATGTATTTCCAGCGGCAGCATTGCACGCACTCGCCATGATTTGCGTCTCTTCCCGTAAGGTAGTTTGAAAGAAGACAGCGACCTGAATATGAAATACACATTGCACCATGAACAAACGCTTCAATCTCAACTTTTGGATCTAAATTTTTGCGAATATTTTTAATTTGGTCAATCGTGAGTTCTCTCGCTAAAACGATTCTCTTTACTCCCATATCGGCAAAGAATTTAGCAGACATTGAATTAATTACATTTGCTTGTGTGCTAACATGAACATCTAAGCTTGGAGCATTCTGACGAATGTAGTAAATGAGACCGATATCCGCAACGATAACTCCGTCAACTTTCGCATCCTGCAAAACTTTTAAATATTCGTCAAGGCCAACAAAGTCTTCATCCTTTGCAATAATGTTTATTGTCACATACACTTTCTTCCCCAAAGAGTGTGCTTCTGTGCAAGCAGATTTAATTTCTTCGTTGGAAAAATTGCCCGCAAAAGCTCTTAGTCCGAAAGTTTTGCCAGCTAAATAAACAGCGTCCGCACCATAATACATCGCCATTTTAAATTTTTCATAGTTTCCAGCTGGTGCTAATAATTCCATATTTTTCTCCTATAAATCTACATTAGGCTTCGCTGTTAAATCAAGTTCAGCAAATCCTTTCTTATCCTTCGCATAGTAGTAAGCTGCAGAGCCTATCATTGCAGCGTTGTCTGTGCAGTATTTAAGCACAGGATAATAAATTTCTATTCCCTCTTTCTTGCATCTCTCATCAAGTTTTGCTCTAAGCATAGAGTTTGCCCCAACGCCTCCGGCAATAACAATCTTTTTAAGGCCAGAAAGAAGTGCAGCCCTAATAACTTTATCACAGAGCTCGTCCGTTACACACTCTTCAAAGCTCCTTGCAACGTCTGCCTTTGAATATTCCTCTTTCTTTTGATCCTTATTGTGGATATAGTTAATAACAGATGTCTTAATTCCACTAAAGCTGAAGTTCAAGCTCTTGTGAAGTGAGTTTGAAACGATAAATTTAATGTTGTTTTCTCCCTCTTTTGCGAGCTTGTCAATTTCGGGCCCACCCGGATAAGGTAGTCCTAAAACTCTTGCAACTTTATCAAAGCACTCCCCGACTGCGTCGTCAACTGTCGTGCCAAGAAGTTTTTGTTTATTGTAGTCACTAATTTTGAGGATTGCAGTATGCCCCCCGCTAACCATGAGGCAGATGAAAGGCGGCTGCAACTCTTTGTGTGAAATATAGTTTGCCGAAATATGCCCGTGAATGTGACTAACTGCAATGAGAGGAAGCTGAAGTGAATATGCTAGTCCTTTTGCAAAGTTAACTCCAACAAGGAGTGCACCCATAAGTCCAGCACCATAGGTCACAGCAATGGCATCAAGATCCTCCGCCTTCATATGTGCTTCTTCAAGAGCTTCCAAGTAAAGGTTTGAAATCGCTGTAATATGATTTCTTGAAGCAACTTCTGGGACAACTCCACCGAACCTTCTGTGAATCTCAATTTGAGAGGAAACCTTGTTCGCTAAAACTTCTCTTCCATTTTTAACAATGGCAATCGCCGTTTCATCACAGGAAGACTCAATTGACAAAATAACGACGTCTTTTTTGCGTCTTAAATTATCAAATTTCTCTTTTGCAATTTTAATATATGACATATTTCCTCCTATGAAGATTTTCTTAAGTAGTCGTTTATAAAAGGTTGGATATCTCCGTCCATAACTGCCTGAACATTGCTAGTTTCATAGCCCGTTCTGTGGTCTTTGACAAGAGTGTAAGGACAGAATACATATGATCTTATCTGACTGCCCCATTCTATCTTCTTAATCTCTCCCTTGATGTTTGCAAGTTTTTCCATTTCTTCCGCTTCTTGCTTTTCAACTAGTTTTGAATACAGCATCTTCATCGCCGTTTCCCTGTTTTGAATCTGAGATCTTTCAGTCTGGCAAGAAACTACAATTCCCGTTGGAACGTGTGTGATTCTTATAGCTGACTCAGTTTTGTTTACGTGCTGTCCGCCTGCTCCACTTGACCTATATGTGTCAACTTTCAAGTCCTCAGGACGGATTTGAATTTCTGGTGCTTCATCAATCTCTGGCATAACTTCAACACTTGCAAAGCTTGTGTGTCTGCGTGAGTTTGCGTCAAAAGGTGAAATTCTAACAAGTCTGTGAACGCCTTTTTCTGCTTTCAAAAATCCATATGCATTTTCGCCTGAAATGAGGAATGTTATGTTTTTAATTCCTGCATCATCCCCAGGTAAAATATCAAGGACTTTAAAGTCAAATCCCTCTTTGTTGGCATACATTGTATACATTCTCGTGAGCATGTCTGTCCAGTCTTGAGCTTCCGTTCCACCTGCCCCTGCGTGAATGTTTACAATCGCATTGTTATTGTCATATTTGCCCTTAAGCAAAGTCTGAATTTTAATCTCTTCCATTTTTGCTGTCAAATCAGCAATTCTTGTTTTTAAATCCTCATACATCTCATCTTCGCCCATTTCACAAAACTCAATGAGTGTATCGATATCGCCAAATTTATTTTCTAAGTTCTTAACAAGCTCAATTTTCCCTTCCGCTTGCTTGTATTTTTTTCCAATTTCACTAACCCTTGCTTGGTCGGAGTAAAAGTCAGGTTCAGCCTGCAATTTTTTATACTCTTCTAGCTTTTCTTTGCAACCTTCCGGGTCAAAGACACTCCTTTATAAATGTAAAGTCGTTTTTCAAATTCTTAACTTGTTCTTTCTCAATATCTACTATCATATCTTCTCCTATAATCGTTTACTATTATACAAACTTTATTCGTCAAAGTCAACTTGTTTTCTCCCGCCGCAAGTTTTTGATTTAAATTATTTCAAGCTCCCAATCTTCCGCCCTTATTCAAACAAAAAAGTGAGACGAATCTCACTTTTTTTAATACTTTTAGTCTTTCTTATTAATCTATATAATCTCTTGGCATGGATTTATTGGTGGAACTACAGCTTTATTGTGTACTAAAGATCCATTTGCAAAGTAGTTGTGATTTATTTCTGTTGAGAATGTGTATGCTAGAACACCTTCTTCATAATAATTTCTTTCAATTGAAACTATTTCTTTTTCAAATAAGCCATCTCCAGAAAGAATTATATCACCAACCTTTGTTACATTCCCTTCTTTAACAACGCCTGTATATGATCCATTTTCACTTTGATAAGGGTCAAGCGATACCCAGCCTCTCTTACTTAGCATTGGGTGATCACTAGTAATCTTAACAAATGTTCCATCATTGAACGTGATTGTGAAAGTTTCAACTCTAGTCACAATTGATCTACCAACGACTTTAGATGTCTCAAGCCCACCTGTCTCAAGGTTATATGTCATGACTAGATCTCCAGTTCTTATATCCTCGATGTTCTTAAACGTTCCGTCATCCATTGTAATCTGAGTTCCAGCCTCAAGGCAACAACTTTGTATAGGTCTCGCGGTGAACTGTGCATAAAGCGTATGATCAACTGCGGTTGTCACTATTGTATCACTTTTTATTTGATCCCCTTGACCATATGTTGAAGAAGTGAACCAACCTTTAAATATAAAGTAAGCGATAGGGGTGCTTGCTTTTGTTGCAGTTGGGAGATCCCCATATGCCAACCCTAAAGTAACCGTTTT
>Ga0256404_1005329_pt1 | contig 22943 bp, 24 predicted proteins | sample RumenRJG_01DNA_FD_185990 | JGI IMG/M metagenome (GOLD analysis project Ga0256404, IMG submission 185990) | Bovine rumen microbial communities from Lethbridge, Alberta, Canada - RJG_01 | ecosystem: Host-associated > Mammals > Digestive system > Stomach > Rumen | place: Canada: Alberta | collected... | reverse complement strand
CGTTAAGGTACTGAATGATATCCGGCTGGACGGTTTTATCCTGAAGCTGTACACAAAAGCCGTTAATCCAGCGCTCGATGAACTCAGACAGGGGATGTTCCGTGTGATCGGAATCGACGCCGCTGAGCATATATTCTGCGAGATCATCGCCTACGATCTTCGGCACATGACCTTCAAGAGGCAAATGCGGTGCTGCTTCATGGAATGCCTTAATAAGGCGGTTTGTCTTGCCATCCGGCTCATGCAGTACGCTGTTTGTGTTCATAACCTCGCCAAGGCACTTAATATCATCGTACTTCAGGAGTTCATGAACATCTTCGATCCCGATATCGCTTCCCGAGGTCTCCAGAGAACTGTTCGTGGAAGGAACAGAAGAGGGAATACCGTAATAGATATCAATAGGGGAGTCTTTTCCCGCCTCCATCATAGCCGTGATTCCGCGAACACCGAAAACATTGGCGATTTCATGAGGTTCACTGACGACAGTTGTGACACCGTGGCGGATCGCCTCATGAGCATACGCCTGCGGAGTCAGCATACTGCTTTCGATATGCATGTGTACATCGATGAGACCGGGAACAATAAAACGGTCATTCAGGTCAAGAGATTTTTCTGCCGTGATGGAAGAAGGCGGGTCACCAAGACCGATTCGAACGATCTTATCGCCCTTTGTGGCAAGAAAGCCATGATAAAAACGTCTGTAGCTGCTGCTGAAAATGTTTGCGTTAAAGAATAAAAGATCACAGTTCATGGTGTATGTACCTCACAGGCTTTGATCAGAGCGGAAAACAGGATCCGGGAATCTTCTGCGGGATAAAGCCATTCCGGATGCCACTGTACGGCCAGCATGAAAGGGTGTCCGGGCAAATAAAATGCTTCGGGAATACCATCATTTGAAACAGCAGCCAACGTGAGACCGACGCCAAGTTCTTTGACGCCCTGATGATGCATGCTGTTAATGGTCATATTATTCGTCTTTAGCAAAGAAGAGAGGAGCGTATTCTGTATGACCGTAATGCTATGAGTTCTTTCTGCTATCTTTTCCACGGGAGAAGGTGCATGTGTATACGCTCCAGGGACCTGCGAAGGGATGTCCTGCCATAGAGTTCCGCCGAAGATCACATTCAATATCTGAAATCCTCGGCAAATGGCAAGAACCGGTTTTCTGGATTCCAGGACAGCCGGCATAAAGGCGAGTTCAAACTCATCCCTTTCCTGTAGGATCTTTCCGCATTCCGGTAAAATGGGCTCTCCGTAATAGGAGGGGTTTATATCATCACCACCTGTAAAAACAAAGCCGTCACAATCCGAAACATATTGGTCGATCGTTTCCGGGGTATTATCCCAAGACAGCAAACGGAATTCACCGCCGCATCCCTTAACGGCATTGCAATAGGGGGTGATCATGATCTCATGGATCTCGGACGGAGCAGTATCGATGATTCCGATGATTGGCATTTAAAATGAATCTCCCTTCGCTATAAACATGCTTTTCTACATTATATATGAATCGTAAATAAAAACGAATTGTAGGCGTTCGCATGCAGAAAAGATATATTACAAATAATTACATATTGGATAAAAATGCTTCGATTACTGTTGACTTTTTAGTTAAATATTATATTATGAATCATGTAAACGTTACCGTTAACGTTTACAGACAATATGTTTTCTCTATGCATAGGAGTTCGAATGGCTACGATCAAAGACATCGCCAAAATGACTGGGTACAGCACAGGTACTGTATCAAGGGTGCTCAATAACAAGGCGGATGTCAGCGCAAAAGCGCGTGCCAGCATTGAGAAAGCTATCAAAGATTTAGGATTTCAGCCTAACGCGAATGCGCAGATGCTCAAACAGGCTATCTCGAGCGGAGTTTATGTTATCGTAAGAGGAATGAACAACCGCTTCCTTGTATCACTGCTTGAAAAAATTCAGGGAAGATTGATCGAACATGGGGTGAGTACCGGAGTATTCTTCCTCAATGAAATGGATAATGAGATTCAAACTGCGAAGGAGATCATCCGTTCTAAAAGACCTGAAGGAGTTGTGTTTCTCGGGGGCAGTTCTCAAAGTTTTTCCGAGTCATTCGCCGAGATCGGTATACCTTGTGTTTTGGTGACTGCAAGTGCAGAGACGCTTCATTATGATAACCTCTCCAGCATTTCTACCGATGATTATTCCGCTGCTTTGTTTGCTGTGAAAAAACTGATCGAGAATCACCACACAAGGATTGGTATCATAGGCGGCATGCCAGTATCATACTCGGAAGACAATACATCCAGGAGGCTTACCGGAGCGTTTGATGCTTTGCGGGAAGCCGGGCTGCATTTCGACAAGGAAAGGGATTATGTCCCATGTCTTTATTCTTTGGAAGAAGGATATACTTCCGGATGCAGACTGCTTGATCAGAACCCTGACATCACTGCGGTATTTGCCTTAAGTGATATGGTGGCTTTAGGTGCTATGAGAGCTTTCCGCGACAGAGGAATGAGCGTACCTGAGGATATATCCATAATAGGATTTGATGGGATCGATATTACAAGATACAGCAATCCCAGACTGAGTACTATACAGCAAAACGTTCAGGAAATATCGGATAAATGTGTGGAAGATCTGTTGCTTCGCGTCAGTTATCCAAGACCTGCTTCGCACATCACAGTTCCATTTTCGTTTGTGGAAGGGGAGAGCATTGCCTGGCCCCGTGAAGATAGATAATTAATCATAAGGAAGAAATCATCATGGCATCTGTAACTCTAAAGCATGTTCAGAAGATCTATCCGAATGCTGAAAACGGTCCTAAGAAGAAAAAGAAAAAAGAAGATGAACCTGTTGAGAAGAAAAGTTACCAGTTAAAGGTAACTGAAGAAGGAGTCGTCGCAGTGGATGACTTCAATCTTGAGATCAAAGACAGGGAATTTGTTGTTCTTGTCGGACCCTCAGGTTGCGGTAAGTCTACGACTCTTCGTATGATCGCAGGACTTGAAGATATCACGCGGGGAGAGTTATACATTGGCGACAGGCTGGTAAACGATGTCCCACCGAAAGACAGGGATATCGCAATGGTGTTCCAGAACTATGCTCTCTATCCTCACATGACGGTAAGACAAAATTTGGAGTTTCCGCTCAAACTGAGAAAAACTCCTAAGGAAGAAATGAATCGTCTCGTTAACGAAGCAGCTGAGATACTCGGTATTACGCAGTATCTTGACCGGAAACCGAAAGCTCTTTCAGGCGGTCAGAGGCAGCGGGTTGCAATCGGGAGAGCAATCGTAAGAAATCCTCAGGTTCTTCTTATGGACGAGCCTCTTTCCAATCTGGACGCTAAACTGAGAAATCAGATGCGTGCCGAAATCATTAAACTGCGGAGCAGAATCGATACCACATTTGTGTATGTCACACACGACCAGACGGAAGCGATGACCCTCGGAGACAGGATCGTTATCATGAAAGACGGTGAAGTCCAGCAGATTGGAACGCCGCAGGAGGTATTCAACTCGCCCGTAAATACATTTGTCGCAGGATTTATCGGTACTCCTCAGATGAATATGTTTAAAGGGCGTCTCGTTCGGAATCAGTCAGGCAAGTATGCTGTGTGTGTCCAAGGGGCTGAGATTGTGCTTTCTGAAGACAAACAGAAACATCTTGCAGAAAATGGCGTTGCAGAGCAGGACGTTACAGTCGGAGTGAGGCCGGAACATATTACTCTGGATGGAAAAGAAGGCGAGAAAGTTAAGGGTATCGTCGATGTGTCCGAGATGATGGGCAGTTCGATTCACCTCCATATTGATGCTGACGGGACAGATTGTATCGTTATCGTTCCTACTCTTGATCTTGGTGAAAGGGATCTTCATACCGGAACGGAAGTGGAATTCACTTTTGCGCCAAACGCTATCCACGTATTTGATTTGAATGACGGAAAGAACCTGGAATTCTGAAATGTCGGTTTTATCAGAGCACTGTGCTCTGAGGAACATATATAAACTTACTCTTTAGGGGGAAACAAATGAAATCCAAAAAATTATTCGCATTGTTGCTCTCTGTCCTGATGGTAATGGCCATGCTGTCCGGATGTGGAGCACAGGAAGAGACAACTCCTTCCAGTGAGCCCGAAGCGACTGATGAGAAGGTAGCAGTTACAGTTACGGTCTGGGGACCGCAGGAAGATCAGTCCGATGACAATGGAAAATGGCTTCAGACTGAATGCGAGGCATTCGCAGCTGAGCATCCTGAATGGGATATTACTTTCGTATATGGTGTTTGCTCTGAAGGCGATGCCAAGACGAATGTAACGCAGGATCCGAGCGCTGCAGCAGATGTATATCTGTTTGCGAATGACCAGATTCCTGAACTGGTAAAAGCAGGCGCTATTGCAGAACTTGGTGGTTCAACTCTTGATGCTATCAAAAAGAACAATTCCGCCACAACAGTGAACACAGTTACATATAACGGAGCAGTTTACGGTGTTCCTTTCACAGGCAATACCTGGTTCATGTTCTATGACAAGAGCGTTTTCTCTGAAGAAGATGTCAAGACCATTGATGGAATGCTTGAGGTCGCTCCTGTAGCTTTCCCGCTCAGCAACTCCTGGTATATCGCTTCGTTCTATGTCGCCAACGGGTGCACTTTGTTCGGCGAAAACGGAACTGATGAGGCTGCAGGTATTGACTTCGGCGGAGATAACGCATTTGCTGTTACGTCCCACCTTGTTGAGCTTGTTAAGAACAGCAACTTCCGCAACGGTGATGTAGGTAGCGCTGCTGATGCGAAAGCATTCTTCTCCGGTTCTTGGGATTATCAGAAAGCGGTCGATGCTTATGGCGAGAACCTCGGAATCAGCGCAGCTCCTTGCGTTGTGATCGGCGGAGAAGCCAAACAGATGAAAGCTTTTGCCGGTTCTAAGGCCGTAGGCGTGAACCCTGCTACTGCTCTCTACAAAGAGCATCCGGAAATCGCTGTTGCACTTGCTGCATATCTCGGAGGAACAAAGGCTCAGCAGGATCACTATGATCTGAGAAATATCATTCCTACTGATGTCAGCATCAATGTTGGCGATGACCTTCTTGCTAAAGCTCAGATGGATGCTATGGACTTTGCTTCTATCGTCCAGCCTGTTTTGGCAAGCATGGGACAGTATTGGACACCTGCTCAGTCTATGGGTGAAGAGCTTGTAGCCGGGACTGTCACTCTTGAAAACGCAGCTGAAAAGACAACTGCTATGAATGAAACAATGAATTCAACTGCAGTTTCCTGATCTTGAAAGTGCTGTTTGCAAACTGATTTATGGCCACGCAAGGCCGGTAAAACCGGCCTTGCGTTACATCTTTCGAGATCTGGGGACTCCTCCGGGAGAATTATGATGAAAAAAACGCATATAAACGTAGCAAATAGTATCGTATATGGAGATTTGTTTACCCGTCTTTCAGCATTGCTGATGGGAGTAGGTATTGTTTTCCACGGACAGATTGTGAAAGGGATCTTAGTTTTTGTTTTTGAGATCGCTTTCATTTTATATATGCTGAATGTCGGGCTGTTTAATCTTTCTATGCTTCCTAGTTTAGGTACTCAGGAAGAAAGCAAAGTCTGGAATGAAGCGAAACAGGTTTATGAATATGTAGCCGGTGACAATTCTCAGCTGATTCTGCTCAATGGGGTTATCACTTGTTTTGTTATTGCTGCAATCATTGCTTTGTGGATCCTTCAGATGAGGCATTCTTATCGTTTGCAGCTGGATAAAGAAGAGGGAAGATCTGTTCCGACTTTGATACAGGACGTGAAGAGTCTGTTTGATACCAATCTTCACATTACCTTAATGACACTTCCTTGTCTTGGAATCCTCATATTCAATATTGTTCCTCTTGTCTATATGATTTCCATGGCATTTACGACTTACTCAAAGGAAGACGAACATCTCATTCTTTTTGACTGGGATGGATTACACCAGTTTTCCAGAGTATTGAACATGGAAGGGAATATAGGCAGACAGTTCTGGCACGTTCTTGCTTGGACGGTAGTCTGGGCTATATTTGCAACATTTCTGAACTATATTCTTGGAATGATTCTCGCACTGATCATCAACAGAAAAGATACAAAGGGAAAAGGCTTCTGGCGGTTCTGTTTTGTTCTTTCCATAGCGGTTCCCCAGTTCGTTACATTGATGATCATGAATATCATGCTTCAGCCATCAGGGGCAGTGAATGTTCTTCTTCAGAATCTTGGCTTGATCTCTTCGCCGTTGCCGTTCTGGACCAATGCGACATGGGCAAGAGTGACAATTATCATAATCAACCTCTGGGTTGGTATTCCTTATACGATGCTGCAGGTGACAGGAATATTGCAGAATATCCCTACAGAATTGTATGAGGCAGCGCGCATGGACGGGGCAGGCCCTGTAAAGATCTTCTTTAGTATCACGCTTCCGTACATGTTATTTGTAACAACACCGTATCTGATCTCCAGTTTTGTAGGTAATATCAACAACTTTAACGTAATATATCTGCTTTCTGGTGGCGGACCGACTTATGTGGGAGATACTGCAGGACAGACAGACTTGCTGGTGACGTGGCTGTATAAATTAACGGTTGATCAACAGTATTACAATCTTGGCTCTGTTATCGGTATTATGACGTTTATAATCCTGACGGTTGTAACTTTGGTTACATACAGGAACTCCGGATCTTACAAGAATGAGGAGGCGTTTATGTGATGAACGATGCAGTAAAGAAAAACCGTATCAGTCCTCAAAAGAGGGTCGTTAATCTATTGGTGCATCTCCTTCTCGCAGTTCTTTCATTTGTATGGGTTCTTCCGATCATTTGGATCATATTAACTAGTTTCAGAGCTGAAAAAGGTGCATATACCAGCACGTTCCTTCCTCAGGGATACACACTGGATAACTATATCAAGTTGTTCACAGACCGTAATGTGCTGAATTTTCCTAAAATGTTCACAAACACGCTGATTATTGCGATCGTTTGCTGCGTCGTGAGTACCTTCTTTGTACTTTCCGTCGCTTACTCTTTGAGCCGCATGCGTTTTGGTTTTAGGAAGACTTACATGAATATTGCCATGATTCTCGGACTTTTCCCCGGTTTTATGGCTATGGTCGCCCAGTATTTCATTCTGAAATATATGGGACTTAGTGAGGGTTCTGCCGTAAGATTCGGTCTTATAATCGTATATTCAGCGTGTACAGGCTTGGGTTTCCAGATTGCTAAAGGCTATTTCGATACGATTCCTAAGTCGATCGATGAAGCGGCAGTTATAGATGGTGCTACCCAATGGCAAGTGTTTACAAAGATCACAATGCCTCTCGCGAAACCCATTGTTATTTATACGGTCATGACATCATTTATAGCTCCTTGGGTGGATTTCGTGTTTGCAAAGGTTCTGTGTAGAGCCAACGCGGATCAGTTTACTGTAGCGATTGGACTTTGGAATATGTTACAGAAGGAGTATCTCTATCAGTGGTACACTTGCTTTGCTGCAGGAGCTGTCGTTATTTCCATTCCGATCGCGATCTTGTTCATTTACATGCAGAGATTCTACGTTGAAGGAATGTCCGGAGCAGTAAAAGGATGATAAATCGCAAGAAAAGAGTCATTGCTGTAGCGTTAGTTTGTATCTTGTTGACTATCCTTGGTATAGTTGTGTACTCAGCATGCCGGAAACGGCATGCTGAGTCTGCTGTACAGATGTTTTCATTCAATGAAGATCTAGTTAAGAAGGAAAACAATGATAAGTGCAGGACAACATACGAAATATTTGTATATTCTTTCTGTGATTCAGATGGAGACGGCATAGGGGATATCAACGGGATTCGTTCAAAGCTGGATTACATCGAGGAGATGGGATTTGATCAGATTTGGCTTACTCCGGTGCATCCGTCTCCTACATACCATAAATACGACGTATCAGATTATTACGAAATAGATCCGGTATTCGGAACGTTGGAAGACTACGAAGCCCTTCTGAAAGAATGTCATCAAAGAGGAATAACAGTTCTTATGGATTTGGTGCTGAATCACACCTCGGTTTCTAACTCGTGGTTCAAATATGCCTCTGATTATTTGCACGAGCTTCCATATGATTGGGCTCCGGACATTGGATACTGCAAGTATTTTGACTATTACAACTTTACCAGGGAACAGAGAGATGGATTCGCGCCATTGGAGGGGACCAACTGGTTTTATGAAGCAAGGTTCTGGTCCGGTATGCCTGATCTAAATCTCGACAGCGAATTCGTTCGGTCTGAAGTGGAAAGTATCGCGTCATACTGGCTTGAAAAAGGTGTGGACGGATTTAGACTTGATGCTGTGACTTCCTATTATACGGGTGTGTCTCAGAGCAATGCCGATTTTATACGATGGTTCTGCAATATGTGCAGGGCTATCTCCCCGGATTGTTATATTGTCGGAGAGGCATGGACGGATAAAAACAGTATTGCAGCGTTGTATTCCAGCGGGATAGATTCTTTGTTTAATTTTCCGTTTTCAGGAAATGAAGGGATTATACGCAATACCGTGGGCGGCTTTATAAAGGCATCGGATTTTGTGTATGCAATGATGTCCTCGGATGATACTTATCGAGCCCAGAATCCGGATTACGTAGATGCACCGTTCTATACGAATCACGATATTGCCAGAAGCGCAGGATACTACACTCTGGATGAGGGTCCTGAAACCAAAATGGCTTACGGCCTCAGCCTCCTTATGAGTGGTAATTCATTTGTGTATTACGGCGAAGAGATCGGGATGAAGGGATCGGGCAAAGATGAGAATAAGCGTGCGCCGATGTATTGGAGCGACGATTCCGCTTATCCCGGGATCTGTGCAGGACCGCCGGATATGGATGATGTCACTATGAAATTCGAACCGGTAGATAAGCAGAAGCAGGATGATCTTTCCTTGCTGAACTGGTTTAAACAGGTAATAAAGGTCAGACAGGCATTTCCTTCAATCAGATCGGGAAGGGTCAGCGCAGCGGAAGGTGTCAATTCCGATGTCATAGCTGCTTTCTATAAGGAAACTGCAGGCGAAGAACCAGTCCTGATCGTGATAAATCTGAGTCACGAAGTTCAGAATTGTGACTTGAATGATAATCTTGCTAAAGAGTTTGATCTTGTGGCAGTACTGAACACCTCCGAGGAAGATATTTTGTTCAAAGACGGAGAGTTACAGATTCCTGCTTTCAGCATCGCGGTTTTAACCTATTGAAGGGGAGAATATGTATAACGGCAGCATGTGCTGCCGTTATTTTTATGTGAAGATCTGGGAGAAAAAGTTTTAGTTTGTTGATATAGCAACCTTTCGAATTGGAGATTGCCCCAATTAAAAAGACTTCATCGCAGTACGATAAAGTCTTGTCTTTTCATCCTTCAAACACATGCCGAGGTGTTGAGAGTACAATACTACTTCTCCATGCATGGAGCCTGTTGCAGCTAGAAAACTCGAATATGACAGATCGTGAATGGATCAGGACATCGAAGATTTATTACAGTTTTTGAGAGTTCAACCATATCTTCATGACTAGTTTTTTGGGAAGGAGTGAAGCGGCCATCACTTGGAGTTTCAACGGAAGGCTTGTTATGGATACGTCTTTCCCGTGGCTCAGATGTTTCAGAGAATTGGCAACTACCTGTTGCTTGTCTGTATAGAAATTGTAGTAAGTTATAACTCCATTTTTCTTGTCTGCTCGATCAAAGAATTCTGTTTTCGTCCAGTGAGGACATACGGCGATTACCTTAATCCCACGGTGCTTTAGTTCCTGATTCAATGAGCGGGAAAAACTCAGCACAAATGCCTTAGTGGCGGCATATACACCAATATAAGGAACAGGCTGAAATGCGGAAGAGGAAGCGATATTATAGATCTCTGCTCCTTCTCCCATGTATGGGATCGTGATGTAGCACAGGGAGATCAGTGCCTTGTCGTTCAGGTCGATCATATTCAGCGCGTTATCGAGAGGTTCTTCAGTAAAAGCATCAAAGTATCCGAAACCGCTCGCGTTAACGAGCGCATGCACCTCTGGCTTTTCTGATTCCAGTAAGGCGGCAAGTTTTAGGATGGACTCCTGTTTGCTCAGGTCTAAGGCGATAGTGCGAATTGGAGTTTGGATCTCATCTTTCAATTGATTCAGTCTGTCTTCGCGACGGGCTATGACCCATATCTCATCATAACCGCGTGAATCAAACTGACGAACATATTCCTGACCGAAGCCGGAAGAAGCACCTGTGACGATTGCTATCATGGCTGACACTCCCCGAAAATAAAAATTAATGTTTATGCCCTAAATATAGCACATTGATGTTGACAATAGAATAATATAGAGTATACTCAAAATATAAACATATGAACAAACATTCATGTGATTGGGGATTTTAATTCAATGGAACACATTCAACTAAATAATCCTAAGGCTGTGCAGGACTTGTGCGAATGCATGCCGAATGAAGAGATTTTATATGATCTTGCGGAGTTGTTCCGGGTTTTCGGTGATTCTACAAGGATCAAAATCATGTATGCCTTATTTGAAAGTGAACTCTGTGTCGGAGATATTTCTGAAGCGCTTAATATGACTCAAAGCGCTGTTAGTCACCAACTTCGAGTTTTAAAAGCAAATAAACTTGTAAAATTCCGCAGGGATGGGAAACAGATTATCTATTCATTGGATGATGATCATGTCCGTAGCATTCTGTCTCTCGGAATGGAACATGTGGAGGAATAAAAGATGAAAAAGAAATTCAAAATTGAAGTGGACTGTGCCAATTGCGCCGCTAAGATCGAAAATGCTATTAAAAAAATTGAAGGTGTCGAAGATGCATCTGTCGGTTTCATGACACAAAAGATGGCAATTTCTGCACCTGATGAGATTTTCGATGACATTATGAAGGAAGTTTTGTCAGTGGCGAAAAGAGTTGAACCGGATTTTGAAATTCTCGATTAAGGGGGATTTGCAGCTTTCATGACAAAGAAGCAGGAGAAAGCGCTTAAGAAGATCATAATATCAGCAATTGTTTTCTTGGCGGTCATGATCGCCAGATTGTCGTTTCCGACGTGGGAAAACTACATAGAGTTATTATTGCTTATACCGTATTATATTGTCGGAATTGATGTACTGAAAGCTGCCTGGAAAGGACTGTGCAACCGAGAAGTATTTGATGAAAACTTTCTCATGGCGGTAGCTACGATAGGTGCCAATCTTCTGGGAGAATACCAGGAAGGATATGCTGTCATGTTCTTCTACCAGATTGGCGAGCTATTTCAGTCTTATGCAGTGGGAAAGAGCAGAAAAAGTATTGCCGAATTGATGGCAATCAGTCCGGACTATGCGAATGTATTGGATGAAAACGGTGAGATATCTCAGGAAGATCCTGACGATGTGGAAGTCGGCAGCTTGATCGTTGTTCGTCCCGGGGAGAAAGTTCCCATTGACGGCGTGGTCGAAGAGGGAGAAAGTTCGCTTGACACGGCAGCTTTAACGGGTGAATCAAAGCCTGTACGTGCAGTTCCGGGGTCACAAGTGATCAGCGGGTGCCTGAATAAATCCGCAGTTCTGAAAATACGCACCTCAAAAAAATATGAAGATTCCACGGTAGCCCGAATCCTGGAAATGGTGGAAAACTCCAGTTTAAAGAAGGCGAGAGCGGAATCTTTCATTACTAGGTTCTCTAGATACTACACTCCGGTTGTGTGCTATGGAGCGCTGTTTCTTGCTGTAGTTCCTTCCTTGATAACGGGCGATTGGAAAACATGGGTCTACAGGGCTCTTACTTTTCTTGTTATCAGTTGTCCCTGTGCGTTGGTTATCAGTATCCCGCTTTCATTTTTTGGAGGAATAGGCGGAGCTTCACGGAGTGGAATTCTCGTAAAGGGCGGAAATGATCTTGAGAATCTATCTGCCTTAAAAGCAGTAGTGTTTGATAAAACAGGTACTCTTACTGAAGGACATTTTTCTATTACGGATGTTGTTGCTGCACAAGGTGTTTCCGATGAGTACCTCCTTGAAACAGCAGCTCTGGCAGAATCTTACACTACACATCCTATAGGCGAAGCAATCAGAAAAGGATGGAAAGCAGGAGATCACGACAGTGTAAAAGAAGTGAAAGAGATACCGGGGCATGGTATTCAGGCGATGATTAACGGGAAGCGTATCCTTGTCGGGAACGAAAAGCTTCTCAAGGAAGCAGGTATTTCCGTTCCAACGCAACAAAAGCGTGGAACTGTTATATATGTTGGAGAAGATGAAGAATACCTTGGCTGTATTTTTATTGGAGATACAATCAAAGATGAAGCTGCTGATGCTGTGCTGGATCTCTCTCGTATTGGAGTTGATACAGTGCTATTGTCGGGAGATAATCAAGATTCTGTAGAAGAAGTTGCAGAGAGTCTGGGAATACGTTCTTATTACGCGGAGCTTCTTCCTGATGATAAGGTGAGACATCTGGAGAGAATGCTCTCGGAGAATAAAGGGCGTGGGAATATCGGATTTGCAGGTGATGGGATAAATGACGCTCCAGTCCTGATGAGAAGTGATGTAGGCATTGCGATGGGAGCAATGGGAAGCGATGCTGCGATAGAAGCAGCAGATGTTGTTCTCATGGATGATAATCTGCGAAAAATCCCTCTAGCGATACGCATTTCGAGGAAATGCATGAGGATAGTTAAAGAAAATATCGTATTTGCTCTTCTTGTAAAACTTCTATGTCTTATATTTGCGGCTGTAGGGTATGCAAATATGTGGTGGGCAGTTTTCTCCGATGTAGGCGTGATGATCATTGCTGTATTGAATGCTACAAGAATGCTGAAACCGATGAAGATAGAGCATTGAGCGCAAAAAAAGCTGTGCCATGGCACAGCTTTTTTGTTTTGAAAGTTTTAAGCGTTATTGCACAACTCGAAAATCTTGCTTTTTATATCTTCCATGGGCGAACCGATTGCCATGCAGATTTCAAAAGTTAGCAACTTCTCGCACTCTTTTAAAAAGACCTCATCGGCGCTCCTGAGTTTGCGAGAATTCTCTTCGAGTTCTTTGCGCCGCAATGTCAGCGTTTTGTATATAAGGGCGAGTTCCGATGGAGTTCCATCTGTGATACGGCTTCTGTAAATCTCTTTTCTCTCATTATCATTCTCTATCCAATCGGTTCCCAAAGAGCATAGGGAGTCCATCAGTTCATTCGCCTGCACCATATTCATGGGGTTTCTCATCCGGGCTATCAGCTTTTGGTTATTGACGGGAACAAAAACGGTGGATTTCTTATCCATCTTCGGTTTTAACACGTAATAATCCATACTGGTCCCTGCGATCGTCCTTTTTGTGATGTCGGTAATATCGCATACTCCAGCTGAACTATAGGCGACGATATCATTGATCTGATACATAACACACCAACTTTCTCTCATTCCTTCACTCACTCGTATTATATCACAAAATAATCCTATATGTATAGCATATACATATAGGATTTGAAATAATTCGATATTGCAGCAGGAAATTGTACAGACAGTAATTGATAAGTTGTCTTTATTATGTACTTTTTTTGAATTTGGAGTTACATTTTGGACATTTTATCTCCACTGTGCCTAATCCTCTGGGGACTCTTAGCCATTCACGACATCCGGGACAGCGGTAAAAATGGTATTCCTTTCTTTGAGAAAAACGTGATAGTGCGCCTCGATATGAGGTGTAGAACCGGCTATCTTTGAAATGCCGGTTCTCAACATTTCTTTCTGAGAAATCCGTTGAGAAGGAACGCCATATCGCCCATATAGAGAGTGTAAGAGAGGATAAAAAAAGGAATGAAGCGGCTGTTTCTGAGATGAAGCGTAGAAGAATGCTGAGCAGAAGTAGAATCACGCCTTGAGTTAGGAGAAACAGGTTAAAATCATCGTTTCCGTATCTATTGCTGTAGATTCGATTGTAAATATGCTTGAATGATTCGGGAATTTTCATAAACGATAACGATCCTTTCTTCAGTAATATACACGATAAAAATGAACAGATAATGAAAGAACTGTTATCGTATAGAAAACGCAGATAAGGGATTTCCCTTATCTGCGTCTGTAAAATGAAAGAATCAGATATCCTTGGATATTTCTGCTATCCTCTCAAAATCATGAAATGTTGGAAGCTTATTTGCAGGATTTCTTAATAGTGCAGCCGGATGAAAAGTAGCCATGATTCTTCTCCCTCTGTATGTGAAGAGTGAACCATGTTGCTTCGTTACCTGAAAATCAGGAGAGATCAGGCGTTTGGCTGCGATCCTGCCGAGGCAAACGATGAGTTTGGGATCGATCAGATCAATTTGATTCTCCAGAAAATGGATGCAGCAATCCTCCTCATCCGGACGGGGATCCCTGTTATTTGGGGGGCGGCACTTAATTATATTGGCTATATATACGTCAGCGCGCGAGAGACCTACTGCCTTTAAATAATCATCAAGCAAGTGACCAGCAGCACCAACAAAGGGAATACCGGTTTCATCTTCATTTCTTCCCGGTGCTTCCCCGACAAACATGATGTCCGCATGCGGATTTCCCGTCCCGAATACCGTATTGATCCTGGTTTTGCAGAGGTCACATGCGTTGCATTTCTTTACTTGTTCGTCGATGTCCTGTAGTACCATTTTCTTACCTCCGTCGTGATTATATCATTCATCTTTGGACTTGCACAAGAATAACGGAAAGAGTACAATTTCTGTGTCTGAATTGAATCGGAAGGGGAAATAATAATGTCTATTTTAGTCGAAATATCTGCTCGTCATGTTCATGTAACAGAGGAAACTCTTCATATCCTTTTTGGAGATGATCATGAACTTACATTAAAGAAAGAACTTTCTCAGCCGGGACAGTTTGCCTCCAATGAGAGGGTAGATGTAGTTGGACCGAAGCGTACACTCTCCAACGTATCCATTCTTGGACCTTGCCGTAAAGCGGATCAGGTCGAGATTTCTGCAACAGATGCGCGTTCTATCGGAATTGCTGCGCCGATTCGTGAGAGCGGTGATCTCGAGGGAACTCCCGGATGCAAGCTTGTCGGACCTTGTGGAGAAGTTGAAATCCAGAATGGCGTAATCGTTGCGAAGAGACATATTCATTTGGATCCTGCAACTGCAGAGGAGCTGGGTGTACAGGACAAACAGATCGTATGCACAAAGATCGATACACCGGAAAGATCACTGATCTTTGGTGACGTTGTTATCCGCGTATCTGATAAGTTCCGCCCTGCGATGCATGTCGATACTGACGAAGGCAATGCTGCGGGTATCGCCGGCTCCGCCACTTGTGAGATCATAAAGTAAACAGCTTGGATTTCGGGAAGGGGCATTTATGCTTCTTCCCGATGTGCTGTTTGGTGTAGCAGGCCGAATTGCTTGATTTGAATTATCGCATCCTATATAATCTTTAATGTTGAATAGAAATCGGCGGTGAATAGGCGGGCAGAGCCTGCGCGATGGAATCTTTCGAACCAGGTCAGGGTGGGAACACAGCAGCCTTAAGATAGGGACCATGCGACGCAGTCAACTTTGCTCGTCTCTTGACCGCCGATTTAAGCAGAGGCTTCCTTATGAAATTGGCGTTATACAGAAAATACAGGCCGACTAGGTTTGAGGATATTGTCGGACAGGACAGTGTTGCTTTCGCTCTAAAGAATCAGCTTCGCGAAGGCAAAATAGGACATGCATATCTTTTTACTGGTGTTAGAGGAACGGGTAAAACTTCTCTTGCAAAAATACTGGCTAAGGCAGTCAACTGTCTTGACCTGCAGGATGGGGAACCTTGCTGCAACTGCGAGATCTGTAAGGGTATTGATAACGGATCTATACTAGATGTTACAGAAATAGACGCTGCTTCTAACAACAGGGTAGACGATGTGCGTGACATTCTTGATGAGGTTTCCTATATGCCTGCAATGTGCAGGATGAGGGTCTACATCATTGATGAGGTGCACATGCTGTCCACCGCAGCGTTCAATGCTCTGCTCAAAACACTCGAAGAGCCGCCAAAGCATGTTTTGTTTATACTTGCTACAACAGAGATTCAGAAGGTCCCTGCTACGATACTCTCAAGATGCCAGCGCTTTGATTTAAAAAGGATTCCGGAAGAAAAGATATCGGACAGACTTAAATATGTTTCCCGTAACGAGGGGATCGATCTGACCGACGATGCGGCAGCTTTGATTGCGAGGCTGGCGGATGGCGCTCTCCGGGATGCGCTGTCATTGCTTGATACTTCCGCTTCATTGGGCGGGATTGTGGATGAAGCCACGGTACAGCGTCTGACTGGCGTTACTGACAGAAGCTACCTGTTCCGTCTTAGTGACTCGGTAAAAAACGGGGATGTTACGTCATGCCTACAGACACTGCAGCAACTGTATGACAACGGGATTGATTCGGTCAGACTGCTCAATGAGCTTGTCAGGCATTATCGCAATCTCCTGATGGTTCGGGTAGGAAAAGTTGTGCTGAGAGATTGCTCCAATGAGATGCAACAGCGGTACGAACTTGAGTCCGGGCGTTTTACCGAGAAGGAACTCTTATATAATTTGGCATCACTCTCGGAATCTGTAGATAAAATGTCGAGATCACTCGACAGGGAAATAACACTGGAACTCGCCGTGATCCGTATTGCTGAGAACGCTCTTAAGTCGGAGCCTTCCAGAAATTACTCCGGCAATACTGTGGTCAGGGCGGCAATAGAAAAGCCTCAGCCCGTGCCCTCCAGCGCTAATTTGGAAGAGAAGCCGATACCGGCTCAGAGAAAACAGGAAATGGTTAACGAGGATATCCCTGAAGATTTGCCTTTGGATAAACCTGAACCTGTCTTAAATCCCATATTCCAAAATGATCTATTTGCAGGCTGGGAAGATGTTATAGAGTTGGTGAAGAAGAAACAGAGGACGTTAGGCTCCCTTCTGTCCAAATCCAACGCTCATTTTGATGGATCTCATGTTCTCATAGAAGCCAGCGAAGTGGCTATGAAATTTATCAGAGACAACAAGGAATCCAATCAGATACTTAAAGATGCGATATTCGAGGTGGCCGGTGTGAGATATCCGATCGGCCCCTGGAAAAAAAAAACAGAAACAGATATGAAAAGCAATGATCTGCAGGATCTGATCGATCTTGCCGTGTCAAATGGTATAGATATACAGGAGAGGAAATAGGATGAAAGCAAGATTACCAGAAGGATATGGAAAGCAGAGCAGAAATCAAATGCTTGAACGCCTCAACAAGATGCAGGAAGAAATGGAGGCTAAGCAGCAGGAACTGAGTGAGAAGGAATACTCCGCAACTTCCGGAGGCGGTATGGTTGAAGCCACTGTCAACGGGAAGCACAGGGTTCTTTCACTAGTCATCAAACCTGAAGTGTGTGACCCTGAAGATACAGAGATGCTTGGCGACCTTGTTGCAGCAGCGATTAACTCGGCTGTAGATGCTTCAACAAAGGACTATGAGGATACAATGTCGCAATTAACAGGTGGCCTGAATATTCCGGGGTTAATGTAATGGCTAATACGATTCCATCGCTTGATCGTCTCATTGATTCTTTCGCTTCTCTTCCTGGAGTCGGTAGAAAATCGGCGTCCAGATTTGCTTATCACATCCTGGATATGAGTGAAGAGGATGTGAAGCGTTTTTCGGAGTCCCTGCTGGATGCAAAAATGAATATTCATCAGTGTCCGGTCTGTCACAACTTGACGGATTCCGATCGATGCAGCATTTGTGATGACGACAGAAGAGATAGGGCAGTCATCTGTGTTGTTGAGAACGCAAGGGATGTTTCGTCAATCGAAAGAACGCATGAATATCATGGAGTTTATCACGTGCTCCACGGTCTGATCAGCCCCATGGACGGGATCGGCCCGGATCAGCTGTATATAAAAGATCTCCTGCATAGAGTCGCAGATGATGAAGTCAAGGAAGTTATTATGGCGACGAATCCTACTGTTGAAGGTGAATCTACAGCAGTCTATATCGGAAAATTGATCAAACCTTTTGGTGTAAAGGTCACTCGTCTTGCTACCGGCGTACCGGTGGGCGGAAATCTTGAATATGCGGATGATATCACTTTATTTAAGGCTCTGGAAGGGCGAAGTGAATTGTGAGTAACAGATCCGTTGCCAATTAATGGTTTTCTAGGAGAAGCACTTTGGCGTCTATAGATAAAAAAGGAATAAAAACGATTGCTGACAACAGAAAAGCCCGCCATGAGTACTTTGTACTTGAAAGTTTTGAAGCGGGGATCGAGTTGTATGGAACGGAAGTAAAATCTATCCGGGCAGGCAATGTTAATATGAAGGATTGCTACTGCAGGGTAGTGGATGGCGAGATGGTCCTGTTTGGAATGCATATCAGCCCTTATGAGCATGGAAATGTTTTCAATAGAGACCCTTTGAGAAGCAGAAGACTTTTAATGCATAAAAGGGAGATCTTGAGGCTCTATGGACAAGTGAAACAGGAAGGTCTTGCGCTTATCCCGTTATCCTTGTATTTTAAAGGCAGCAGGGTCAAGGTTCAGCTTGGGGTGTGTAAAGGTAAGAAACTTTACGACAAGAGGGCGACAGAAGCAGAACGCGAAATGAAGCGCGTTGCGGAACGTGCGATGAAAGACAGGAGAAATATAGAATGAAAAATCCAGAAGTCACCATCACTATGATGGATGGTAAGGTTATGAAAGGTGAGCTTTACCCGGATATCGCTCCGAATACAGTGAGAAATTTTATTTCACTTGCAAATAGCGGCTTTTACGATGGCCTTATTTTTCATCGTGTTATACCTGGATTTATGATTCAGGGTGGTGATCCTGAAGGTATGGGTTTTGGCGGTCCCGGATATTCTATTCGGGGAGAGTTCAATGCAAATGGTTTTGCTAATGATCTAAAACATACCACCGGGGTTCTTTCCATGGCTCGTTCCGGAAATCCCAATAGCGCCGGAAGTCAGTTTTTTATCATGGTAGCTGATGCTCCACATCTTGACGGACAGTATGCTGCATTTGGTAAGATAACAGTGAACGTTGAGGCTGCCATTGAGATTTCGGAAGTATCCACCAATATGAGGGATATGCCGTATGAACCTCAGGTTATTGGGAGTATTCACGTTGATACTTTTGGCGTGGATTATCCTGCTCCTGACAAAGTGTAAAAGGGGATGTAAAGGTTTCGACGGGGATTTCGAAGCACGGGAAGCGAGCAACGGCGGAGAACCGTTTATAACTCTCCAATTTAAAAATAACTGACAACGAATTAGTTGCAGTAGCAGCTTAACGCTGCTCGTCATTTCCGGTGATATCGCATAGCCGGGAATGGCGTAGACTTATGCGGTGAACGTGAGAGAGATCAAGCTTTGCGTTTCTCCATGTAAAATATGAAGCTACTGATGGCTGGGTGCGTCGATCCACACTGTCTGAGGGAATGTTAATGGTCGACTGCGCTCGGAGACGCTTGTGTGGACAGATTTTCGGACGGGAGTTCGATTCTCCCCATCTCCACCAATTATGAAGGCCTCGCCGATCGGCGGGGCCTTTGCACTTTAGAGGTTGTGATGAGAAATAGTAAGAATAATACTTATTCCATTCGCTACAATGACTGTTATCTTACCAAACAGAAATGTATCGAAAAAGCAAGGGAGATCATCGAAGGGGACAAGATACATAGAATGACTGAGGCAGAGATCTCTTCTGAGATTTACAGTCATGCCTGGGCGTATCATCTTGCCTCTCTTTTGGAGAAGAAAGGGCTTCGCTCATTTGCTTGGATCAAGAGAGCAGCTGATCCCATCGATCTTGCAGATGGTGGGGATTATTTTTTCCGAAAGCTGGCATACCGGGTATTCTGGCTTATTCCGTTAAAAAATAAAGTGAGAGGTCATGGTGAATGAACATACTTGTTACAGGATCGTCAAGAGGGATAGGGAAGGCCGTAGCAGAATACTTTCTTGCCAAAGGACACGTTGTGTATGGTATGGATGTGAACCCGACGGGTATTCAGCACGTCAATTACACGCACTTTCAATCCGACATCACGAAAGAGCTGCCTGAACTTCCGGAAATGGATATTCTTATCAATAACGCAGGAGTTCAACAGGAAAATGATATTGACGTTAATCTTAAAGGAACAATCCGCGTCACAGAAAAATATGCTTTTCATAAGGGAATAAGGTCTGTCATTTTCATGGCAAGCGCCAGCGCTCGAAATGGCGCGGAATTTCCGGAATATGTTGCCAGTAAGGGCGGTATTCTCGCATACATGAAAAATGTTGCCCTTCGGCTTGCGGCATACGGCGGTACGGCGAACTCCATAAGCGCGGGTGGAGTAAATACTCCTTTGAATGCACATATCATGAACGATCCCGACAAATGGGAAGCAGTTCTTAATGAAACGCTGCTGCATAAGTGGGCGGAACCTGAAGAGATCGCCGCTTTTACATATTTTCTCTCAGTAGAGAATAAAAGCATGACTGGAGAAGATCTACTGATTGATAACGGTGAGATGCTGAAATCTAATTTTATTTGGTAGGATTCTAAGAGGAGGTCCACGGTGGATTATATTATTTTCGATCTGGAATGGAATCAGCCATTGTATGGGGGAATGCGCGTTACTTCACCCGTCTATTTAGAGGGAGAAATCATAGAGATCGGAGCGGTCAAGACAAATGAAGAGTGTGCGCTCCTTGATACATTTAAGATCCTTATTACTCCTCAATACTATGAAAAGATGAATTCAAACGTTTCCAAGCTTACCGGGATCCGTAACAAGGATCTTATGCTTGGAATCGTATTTCCTGATGCTTTCAGGGCTTTTATGAAATGGAGTGGAGACGATGCTATCTTCTTCAGTTGGAGCAACAACGATCTTCGTGTTCTTCGGGAGAATCTGAGACTTTTCAATATGGATCCTAACGATTATCTGAAACACGTATATGATCTACAGCAATTCTTTGATAAACAGATACTACATGAGGGACGAGGGTGCGGACTGAATGAAGCCCTGGAAAAAGTCGGAGAAAAGGGCATGGAGGCACACGATGCCCTTCATGACGCGATCAACACATTTTATGTCTGCAAACATTTGAATTTTGAAGAAGGGTTTAGAGAATACGCTACTCCGCAAGAAGCTATCGATGAGGGAGACGCGCTTGATGTCCTTGAGAAAAACTATCCTTCAATCAATGATTCCAAGAGAGACAGATCGCTAAACCGGTTTCAATGTAAAAAGTGTGGAAGGGATGTTTATTGCTCTCCTTGGACCAGCAGCGGAAAGGGGAAGAGGATATCTGTCGCTGAATGTGAATGCGGTGAGAAATTCTATTTGATGATCCGCTATATCAACTTAAAAGATGATAAGAGGAAAGCCATACGGATTGTTTATCCAGGTTCTTCTCAATTAGACAGTTTATACACTGATAAGGCCGCAAGACAGGCGGAACGATTGGCAAAAAGAAACATGAAGCAGGAGCAATCACACAGTTTATGATTATTTGTAACATTTGTGTTTAAATGTGTTTATGTTTGATGTATTATATAGATAATGTATGCAACTGGGGAATAAAACGGGAGTATAAGTATACATGACGAACTATGTAATTTCAGAAGCAGCTCGATGCCTTAACTGTAAAAAGCCTTTTTGTCAGGAAGGATGTCCGATCAGGACTCCTATTCCTACTGTCATTCAGCTTCTAAATGATAATAAGCTGAATGAAGCCGGACAGATGTTGTTTGATAATAACCCCTTATCACTTGTTTGTTCTCTCATATGCAATCATGCGAACCAGTGTGAAGGACATTGCATTCAGGGAAGAAAGAATTCGGCTGTTCATATTAGTGATATTGAGCATTATATTTCCGATACATATTTCGATAAGATGAAGATCGAATGCGCTCCTTGGAATGGGAAGATGGTTGCGATTATCGGAAGCGGACCTGCGGGCATTGCTGTTGCAATCATCATGACGAAGAAGGGATATAAAGTCACTATATTTGAATCTAAGGATAAGATCGGCGGTGTTATGCAGTATGGGATTCCTGAGTTCAGGCTTCCCAAATCGGTCTTAGAAAGATATAAGAAAAAACTGATCGAGATAGGCGTAAGTATCAGGCCGAATACGACTATCGGGGGAGCGCTTGAGATCCATAATCTCCTTGAAGACGGATATAGCGCTGTCTTTATTGGCACTGGAGTATGGAGACCGAAGACACTTGGTGTCAAAGGGGAAAGTCTCGGAAATGTTCACTTTGGTATTGACTATCTTGCGAGCCCAAAAGCCTTTAGTCTTGGGAATAACCTTGCCATTATCGGTACAGGTAATACAGCCATGGATGTAGCGAGGACAGCCCTACGGCAGGGCGTAGAAAAAGTTACAATATATTCCCATAGCAATACGCTTTCTGCAGCAAAGGCTGAAGCAGACTATGCAAGACTGGACGGTTGTAACTTTGAGTATGACCTAGAGACCGTAGAGATCACTCCGGAAGGTCCGCTGTTTAAAAAGAAAATAAGAGATGAGAATGGAGAGGTCACTGGATTTGAACCTGAGCTTGTTCATGTGAAGTGTGATTCGGTTATCATTTGTGTTTCTCAGGGACCCAAGAACAAACTGATCTTGACGACTCCCGGACTAAAAGGAAATGAGAAGGGGCTTCTCATTACGGAGAATACGGGAATGACTACCGTTGAGGGCCTTTTCGCTGCAGGCGATGTTGTTTCCGGAGCAAAAACGATCGTACAGGCAGTAGCTCAGGCTAAGGTCGTAGCTGAGAAGATGGATGAATACATACAAAGAAAAGAACAACAAAATACATCTAAAGTTTGATTACATGGGGCTGTTGCAAAATAGCTGAATAAAAACAAGAGACCAGCGATCCGGATGGATTGTTGGTCTCATTGTTTGCGGTATATAATTAGTTTGAAATGAAAAATCAAATATCGCAAATTCAGTGTAAGAC